>WBZR01000547.1_pt1 | contig 58916 bp, 52 predicted proteins | sample 5204231 | NCBI WGS metagenome assembly WBZR01 (sample SAMN12412403, study PRJNA552823) | activated sludge metagenome | isolation source: activated sludge from anammox sidestream of wastewater treatment plant... | place: USA: Virginia | collected 2017-08 | reverse complement strand
AAACCCTCATTTTCCACCACAAGTTTACCTCTCCTGCTTCAAATATTCAACACTTTTATCCGATTCTTTTCGCCTTCTTCTCCTTGTATTATCAGCCTTCGGCTGGTTTTCGTTCAGACACTAAGTAGATACTCCTAACTTCGTAAGTACTTCAATCAATCCCTGTGTGCTTGCATCAATTCCAACACCCAGGGCAAAGGCCTCTATGTAATCACTGTTCATGATGCCAAAAGGGTGCTTTCCATAAAATCGCCAGCCTTGTACCAAGAGCCCGATAGTCAGGGCAAGAATAAACCGGAGATTCAGAAATTGGTCTGCTAACGCCTGGGCCGCATGAATGGGTGAGGGTAAGATTTCCAATTTTGCCTTACCCCGGCCAAGCATTTCTCCTAACGGGGATAGTGTGCCGGGCATAAAGTCTTCTGCGGCGATGGCGTGAATCTCCATCAATTTTGGTCGTTTGTAACGATGTGTAAGACGTATCCCCTGACGTATTTGTTCTGCTGTAAATTTGGCATACGGCGTACCATCGCCGAAATCAATGATGATATTTACCCCCACTCCCCATGATGGATCGAGATCGCTTAATTCCAGTGTAACCTGTCGATCCACATACAACTCATCAGGCGGTGTAAGTGAGGCAACTTTTATCGGACGAGGACCTGTCATCAGACGGCGGGCTAAAGCTATAGCCTCTTTTTCCCCTGAGCGTTTAGCGGCAGACAGACGTACTTCCGGTGAAATACTCTGGAATGCTATAAGGGCAGTCATCATTTTGCCGCCCGCTTTACTGAGTCGTCCTGATAAATCGGTTAAGTTTTTAAGACACTCCCCCGCTGGCAATTGTTCCAAACCGAGGCGCACGCGATCCAATTCCTCCGCAACCCCTTTGACTCTGGGATTCGGTTCCAGAAGAGCAAGTCCTTGTTCAGAAGAATACAAATCAATCTTCAATTCAGATTCGAGTTTTTTGCAAAACTTCCTTTCGACCTTTATTCTTGCCTTATTTATCTCTGTATCCTGATAACCCGTCCAGAGTTCTAAAAGTCTTTTAAAACCAGGCCCAGTTGCAGCAAGATCACCCTGTTCAATGAGTTGTTTCAATGAATCAACCTGGTCAAGCAATGTTTTTCTCAGTGTTAAACTCTTACAGGAGTCCACCCGTTGATGCCAGAGATCGAGAATAGCCATGGCCCTTTGTCGCTTTACTTCGGGTGCATCACCAGGCGTGAGTTTTGACAATGCCTGCCCGATCAGTTCAAGGCTCGTTTCCCTATCCGCAGCATACATCGCATCCTTTACCTCTGCAATAATTACATTGCACCGTATTTTAAGTGCAAAGGTTTCCGCCTCCTGAATTTTTTTGTGAGATTGCCTGAACGCCATAAGGGACTGGTTATTGACAAGCACAGCCCTTGCTGCTTCAAGACGAATGGCAAGTTCGTTTTGTTCTGTTGACGGGAAAGACGGGTCTTGCAATAGTGAGCTGAGAAAAATCTGTCGTAATACCATATCTGAAACAAAGTGCCTCCATATCAACACCAGGTGAACACGTTCGTCCAGTATTTTTGCGGCCTGGCGAAACCAGCCTTGCACTTTAGTCGCCAATTCACGCGCACGGGGGCCTTCTCCGGATGCGAGCGCAAGCCGTACCCGTTCTACCTGATGTCCAAGATTTTCTTCGATAGCCTTGATGGGAAGATCAAGAAAGGCGTGACGTTGGACATTCTCATATTTCTGTAAAATTACAGACCAATCGTCAACGGAGTTCGGCGTTTCATTCTTCTGATCAGAAAGTAATACCTTTGCTTCTGCAATGCGCTTTGTTAAGTTCTCCCTTAGTTTTTCCAACGCCTCCAGTTCTGCTGCACCCTCCGGCTTTCCTTCCAATTGCACTTGCAGGGCTTTAAATTGATCTTCTATATGCGCCTTGTACTTTTGTGCAGATTGCAAACGGTCGTCTTTGAGCGCCCATCTATGCGGGCGATTTAGTATTTCAAGGGCACGTGTCATGTCTTCTTCAATTCTTGCGACTGATTTTTGTTCCGAATCACCAGGTACGTATCGCTCCAGAAATTCATGCACATCCTGCCGCAACTGTAATATTTCTTTCTGTCCGTTTTGGATATCAGATACTCCCGCAAGAAATTTAATAAGGCCAAGAAATATCAATCCTAAAACCATAAAACTAATCGCCCAGAGCCAATGGGCAATGATAGTCACTTCGATAGGGATGCTTAAGGTTTGATTTGCATTGCGACCGGTTATTCGAAGGTTCGTAAGGTAGTTGCCTGGAAGCAGATTTCCACTTATATGAAGCTGTAGATCCAGAACCTCTTCGGATTTAATTTGTATGACTTTAGGTAGTACATTACCTTTTTTGGAACAAATGGAAATTTCAGCTTCTACACTATTGCCATCGCTTTTTCTCTCTAATGGGTCTACCGTAAGATTTGTTAAAACGAGTTCCTCTGCGCCCGTGTTAACTAGAGAAAAATGGGCGGATGGCAGGTAAATTTTTCTGGCAAGTAGTCCGGCCAATGGACCCCATGGGTGTGTTGCGGAGAGAATGATGTAATGGGGTGACTTCAGTGGAAAATTTGAAGTAGATTGTTCCATAATTTTATATTTTACCTATAGTAAACGAATTAAACAAGTTGACATTCCGAGCGAAGCACTGAGCACTTGTCATTCCAGGCGAAGCACTGAGCACTTGCCATTCCGAGCGATTCTCTGTTCTGTCATTTCGAGCGACAGCGAGAAATCTTCTTCTCGAATTAAAGATTTCTCAGTCGCGCTGCTCCTTCGAAATGACAAATTCCTTTTTTCGTTGACTATAAATCCTGACGTATAAAAATATTATTTATTTACTACTAACCCGTACAAGTCAGGGAAAAACAAGGGGCGATACGCGAAATTTGTCTATCAACCCTGTCAGGGTTCAAAACCCTGACAGGGTTAGTTTGTATCGTATTTCAAACCGGCTTCGTTCCTTTAACGATTTTTATTTCCTCTTCTGTTAATCCGTAAAGCCGGTAAACGATTTCATCTATCAGCTCGTCTGTGGCCTTAATCCTGATTTTTAGCGGTTCGAGGATTGACATGCTTTCGGCAAATTGCCCTTCCAGCATCTCCTGCTTCTTTCGGTCTGATGGGTCTATGGATACCTTGTTTCTGTTTTTCTTGAAGACTGCAAGGAGTTGATTAAAGTAAAATAGATTGTGTAATACCCACCATGTGTTCGTCGAGGTGCAAAGCAATCTCCCCAAAAGGCATTAATGGTTTCGATACGTTTAACCTGTCCTACCGAACCGAACATTCCCATCCACCATTTTTGTAACAGTTCGCCCGCTATTTCAAATAATTGTAACCCTGACAGGGTTATCCCCGCAGATATACACAAAAGGCGAACCCTTGCGGAAAATTACTTATCTGCACTAATAAAAATCTCAACGTAATTACTGATCAATTTATTGAACAGGTCGGCATCGACTAACTCATTCTCATCTTTGTCAATTTTTGAGCATACTTGCTGTGCAGCTTGGTGTAACAAGGTTTTGGTCTTGAGCAAGCGATAATTGCTCTCTTTAACGTTAAACGTGCAACCGTTTGGGGGCTGTGTGTTTGTTTATTTCCTCAACTGTCAGAGGGTGAATACATTTCGATAATGCAAATCATCAAGCCATTTAAAGAAAACATCAATACCGTGGTTTACGATATTTCAGGCATTCCCCAGGATAACTGTATTTGTGTCCGGCAATACTTTCATCATCTTATCTTTTGAAATCCAGATTACCCTTTCTCAAACGCCTCTTGTAAAACTGACCGCATGAGCATTTCGGACTGTTCTTTGCGTTCGGTAACTTGTTTTTCCAGTTCATCAATCATCACCATGGTTTTATTTGCTCGCTCAACAATGGCTTGTTGCTCGGCAAGAGGTGGTAAAGACAATAAAGAATTTGAAAAATAATCCACTGGCACCCGTTTCTGCCCACACACACCTGTCATTTCTTTCTCACCATTCTTCAAAAAAGATGCTGTCTTCACAAAAATATAGAGGTATTTTGGATTTACTTTTATAGGTCGCAATACATGCAACTCAGTTGTACCCGCACCATAACCATTAATTAACCCCTCAAAAATACATGCTTTTGAGTTCTCAAAACAAGGTGTAATCTTGGCTATAGCAACGTCATTTTCAGCAAAATGAGTAAATCCTTTTTTTACTTCTTCCCATTTTTTTGTTTCAAACATTGCCCGAATCCCATATTTCTCAGATATCAATGACATCGGAGAAAACGAGACATCTAAGTTATCATCAATATAATTTCGTGGATTAACTATTCCTGTACCGCCCAACCTACACCACACCCAACCCTCAGGCAAATCAAAAGGCTTCTCTGTATCAGTGATCGGCTGAAGGGGTTTATCTTTTTTCGTGTACTTTGCACTCTCTGTGAGAGTTCGTTTCTCGGCTTTGATTTTCTCCAGCAATTTTGATGCGTGATTTTCACCGCTGATTAATTCTGGATTTTTCTTTCGCCATTCTGCCGTCAGCTTCCCTTCAATTGCTTCTTGCAACACTTGTTGGCGGAGTAGTTTGAGAAAAACTTGCTGTTGAGCTATCTCGCCGATCAAACCATCCATTTCATCTTCAATTCTTTTGAAAAAGGAAACAATCTCTTTTTGTGACCTAATATCCGGCAAATGAATTTCAAGCGGCAGAAAATGCTTGGGTTTTATTTCTGTTTTTATACCACCTTTTACTTGTTCTTTAAGTGTTTGTACAAAAGACTTACTCCTGACAAATTGCTTAAAATAGTCTATATCTATTTGCCTTTCATCAAAGGTATAGGACGAGTAATGAATAGTCGCCGTAATGGGTTTTTCTCCATGATAAACAGCAAGTGCACCCTTTGAAACATTGATCCCTGAAATAACAAGGTCACCGGGTTCGACAATAATCATATCTGTCTTTGAACCTTTATCAGAAAGGTATATCTCGCCTGAAAAATCGATCTTATTTAGCCTTTTCAGATCTTTCACAGCAGTATCAGTTGGAACGTATCTGCTCTCCCGTTCTTTCAGAAACTGTCCAATTTTTACCCTCTTCCACTCAGCCATCCCTCCACCCCTTTTTTCCCGATAATCGTTTCGCCGCTTTCTGCTCGATATCCTTCAACGCCTCATCATCGGCAAGCACTTCCGCTTCGGCTTCACGTTTTAAACCGATATGACCATATCCAGATTGTAAAGCATTGTTCTGTAACATTTTCTATCAGATGCAGTTGTCAAGAATTCTTTGACAACTGAATGCTCTACGAGTTCGCCTTCCTCAAAAACATTCTTTATGCAAGCTTATGTTCTGCTTGGTTGTTTGGAAAAGTTCTGCCATCATCAGTTGAGCTAGCCAGGCAGTCCCATCCTGAAAATGCACATCAATTTTAACTTTTCCATCTTCTGCCTGATTAATAATGAGTTGTGATTTGTTTTCTGCGTCATCCATTCTCCAACTCCTTTTTTAATTTTTCAAGAAGCTCATCACTCCTGCGAAATGATTCGTGGAGAATCGTTACCAATTTTGCGCTTGAATACGTGTGTTCTTCTTCTGGCATATGCGGATTTTTAATATCGAGGTTGTAGCCGTTTGCAACAAGCGTATCTATCGAAACCTTCCAAGCATGCTCATTTTCTTTGCGTTTCCTCCACCACTTCTTAAGGGTGTCAAATTCGCTTTTCTGAATCGGCTTGGTCTTGCTGTATGCCTTCATGCCTTCTGGCAGTTTGTGCTCCCAGTACCAAATCTCCTTCGTTGGTTTGCCTGTTTCAAAAAAGAGCAGATTGGTCGCCACGCTGGCATAGGGCTGAAATACAGAATTCGGTAAGCGGACAATGGTGTGTAAGTTGCAGGTTTCAAGAAAGTGCTGGCGGATACGCTGTTTTACGCCGTCTCCAGTGAGAGAACCGTCCGGCAGGACAATACCGGCCCTGCCGCCGTCTTTTAAGTAGCGTATCATCAAGACCAGAAAAAGGTCTGCGCTCTCTGTTGTTCTGAAATTCTGGGGAAAGTTTGTCTCAGCCCCATCAGTAACCGAAGCGCCAAAGGGCGGATTGGCAAGGATGACATCTACCCGGTCTTTTTGCCCGATAGAGGTATATTCGCGGTTCAAGCTGTCGGTGTAATCCACATTTGGCACTTCAATATTATGCAGAATAAGATTGGTCACACAGAGCATAAACGGCAGGGGCTTGAATTCCATGCCATGAATTGTCGTTTCAAGTGTTTTCAGATCATCAACGCCTTTGACGTCCTGCCTGCGGATATTCTCTATGGCGCTCGTTAAAAAGCCTCCGGTTCCGCATGCCGGATCAAGCACTTTTTCGCCCAAGCGGGGGTTTATCATTTCGGTGATAAACTCCGTCAGGGCGCGGGGCGTGTAAAATTCCCAGTAATTACCAGCGCTTTGCAGATCGCGCAAAATCGTTTCATAAATATCGCCAAACATGTGCCGGTCTTCTGCCTTATTGAAGTCGATCTGGTTGAGGTGGTTGACGACCTGGCGAATGATGGTTCCATTCTTCATGTAGTTGTTGGTGCCGTCAAATATCTCGCGGATGATAAGGGCGCGTTTATTCCCGGAGCTGACGTCAAGGTTTTTCAGTTTTGGAATAAGTTTCCCATCCACAAAATTCTTTAATTCATCACCGGTCATGCCTTCGTCATCTGCCGCCCAGTTGCGCCATTGAAGTTCCCTGGGCATGGGTGAAACATATTTTTCATTCAGGAGTTCAAGCTCTTTGTCCTTATCGTCAAGAATTTTCAGGCTTATCATCCAGCCCAATTGTTCAATGCGCTGGGCGTCTCCGGAAACGCCCGGATCTTTACGCATGATGTTTTGCAGTGTTTTAATAATATTTCCGATATTTTTCATCTTGTTTTTTCTCCCACACAATACGCAAGAGTACACAATGTTCTCTGTTTCCACTGACAGCCAGACATAAGCACTTTTCAGGGTGGCACGGACAAACTTTGTTTGTCCGTGTTGATATTGCACAACGCTATTCCTGAAGAGTATCTTCGAAACACGGATAGTCCAAACTTTACAAAGCGAAGCAGTAAGCACCTATTAAAGCACGGGCAAGCACAGCTTGACCGTGCCACCCTTATTAATTATTATACGGAGATTCCGTATCAAATTTACCATTCACAAATTGTATGCTTTGTGTCCTTTGTGAGGGTTCTTTACGCCGCTGCATAAATTTCATGTTCCAGCTCTTCCACTGCCTGTGAATATTTATCCCGACCGCCAAATATCTGTACAATTTCAGTCGGAGTCCCTATTTGATTAAATGGATCAATCCGTAATATGGTAAGGTCTTCTATATTTTCAATACCCTCATCAGCATATTTATCAAGCAAAGCTGTGATGACACGGCGCGCCTGGTCGCCATATTTTGTAAAATAATTGCGCTTCTTGACATTTTCGGCACGTTCCCTGCGAGTAAGTGCCGCTCTGTCCCATGCGATATGGCAGACAAGATCAAAAATATCCAAATCCCGTTTAACCTCTGCCTTCAGGTTATCGTGAATAATCCCATGAGATTCCAGTGCTTCAATAACCGTTTTCTTTTTACGCGCATTATTCCAATGGGCCAAGAATTCATCCAGAGAACGGTATTCGTTGAGGATATTCCTCTTTGTATAGTCCTTCAGACTTTCGGTTATCAGATTTCCATTATGGTCCAGATATTGAACACGCTCATTAAGGACAGAGACATCCACGCCTGCCACATATACTTTCTGGCGAGGTTCAGAAACAATAGAACCGCCAGTAATTATTTCTGGATGTGCAGGATATTCAGTGGTATTTTCCTCCCCAAAATCAACTGGTTCGCCGGTTTCTGTACCCACTATTTCCTCATTCTCTCCGGGATGAATATCTTCGTCTGTCAATTCCTGGTCGCCGTTGATTTCTTTTATCATTACCGGTTCACCGTCAAATGCGGGATCAGCGAAAAGATCAGTGACATTGCGGAAATCCATAATAGCGAAAAATGTCTTGTTGTATTCTTCGTTGATACGCGTCCCACGCCCAATGATCTGCTTGAACTCAGTCATCGACCTGATGTTTGAATCAAGCACAATCAATTTACAGGTTTGGGCGTCAACGCCGGTGGTCATAAGCTTGGAGGTAGTGACAATGACCGGATACCGTTCTTCGGGATTGATAAAGTTATCCACTTCACGTTTACCTTGCTCATCGTCACCGGTAATACGCATGACGTATTTGTGGTTTTCCCGAACCAGATCGGCGTTTTCATTAGCAATGGCTTGTCTCATCCGTTCCGCATGCTCTATATCCACACAAAATACTATCGTTTTATCGAATCGATTCGTTTTCATTAAGTATTCGGACACCTTTTTGGCGACAAGTTTTGTCCGCTCATCAATCACGATATTTTTATCAAAATCCCTGATGTTATAAATGCGGTCTTCAACCTCATTGCCGTCTCTATCTGTCTTGCCAGCTTCAGGGCGCCAGCCTTCGAGATCTGTATTAAATCCAACACGAAGGACTTTGTATGGCGCTAAAAACCCATCTTCGATACCTTGCCTGAGTGTATAGGTATAAATCGGAGCGCCAAAATATTCGATATTGGATATTTCTCTTGTTTCTTTCGGTGTTGCGGTAAGACCGATATGGGTTGCAGAACTAAAATAGTTAAGGATCTCACGCCAGGCGCTGTCAGCATCTGCGCTTCCGCGGTGGCACTCGTCCACGATTACCAGGTCAAAGAAATCACGGCTGAACTCTTTGTAAGCATCCTTATCTTCATTGTAATTGGTCAAACCCTGGTAAAGCGCAAGGTATATCTCAAAAGCCTTATCAATCTTCTTCTTTTTGATTACAGTCATGCGGTCTTTGAAATGTTTGAAATCGTTGCGCTTGGTCTGGTCAATTAAGACATTCCGGTCGGCCAAAAATAATATGCGTTTCCTGCGCCCGCTTTTCCAAAGTCGATAAATAATCTGAAAAGCAGTGTACGTTTTTCCAGTGCCGGTTGCCATAACCAGGAGTATGCGCCTTTGACCGCGCGCAATTGCTTCCACAGTCCGGTTGATAGCTATTTGCTGATAATAGCGAGGCGCCCGGCCTGATCCATCATAGAAGTAATCAAAAGAGGCGATCTCTTCCTGCTCACGTGTTTCAATATTCTTATACTTTTTATACATCTCCCATATCTCAGCGGGAGAAGGAAAATTGTCTAGAGGCAATTGTTTCTCAATTTGCTCAGAAAAACCAGAGCGGTCGTGTTGGACAAAACCATCACCGTTTGAGCTGAACACGACGGGAATATCGAGCATTGCTGCGTAGTCTAACGCCTGTTGTAATCCAGCTCCTAATGAATGATTATTGTCTTTTGCTTCAATAACTGCTATGGGAATATTCGGCTTGTGATAAAGAACAAAATCGGCTCGTTTTCTTTCACCACGAGCGGCCTTATTACCTTTTACAAAGATTCGACCGCTAGTAAAAAAGACTTCCTCCCGGATTTGCTTTTCAATATCCCATCCTGACTTAACCAACGCAGGCAGGATGAACTGCGTGCAAATATCTCTTTCCGATAAATCCTTTTTATTACTCATTTGTTTTCCGAGTCAGTTTCTTAGTGTTAATAATGAGCAGTATCATTGCTTTACGAATATTATCCTGTTAGTATTTCAAAACCAATTCGGGGCGACATTCAAGCCGAGCATTACGAAAAAACGCACATCCAATCTAACCTGCTGAACCCTGTTTCAGCATCTCCTCAAAAATTCATAAATTCGAAGCCCGAAATCATAGAACCCGGGATTGAATTTGATCACATTAAAAAGAGTCCTTACTGCCATCGGTTTTTCACTGATGCGGAGACTACAACCATTATCCGCCTTTTCCCTTCTGCCCAGAGCTGGCTTATTATTAGACCCGCCTCGATAGTCTTTCCAAGACCGACCTCATCGCAAAGGATTGCGCCCCTTGAAAGGGGACAATTAAAGGCAAACAAAGCGGCATCTATCTGATGGGGATTAAGATCAACGGTAGAAGAAGCAAGAGTTTGGTTTAATTTTTTCAGTTCATGGGTAGGCCGTTTGAGGGTAAGTTCATGGGCAAGAATTTTCTGATAAAATAAAGGAACTTTATAATTTGATACCGGCAGGTTTAATCCATGTTTTGAATATTTCATTTTACAAGAATTCTATCCGATTCTTCATTTCCTCTGTAGATAAAATTTCAGCGTATAGGGTTAACCTCTTGATACACTCGCCAATGCTTAATTTATTCATTTCTACAAAAATGACACCCCAGTGCCTCTTGCCGTTTTTTACAACCTCATTTGCAATTTTTAGAAAATGATGGTCATGGGTAAATATTACTGCTTTCATATCGGATGCAAATTGAAAATGTTCTTCATCAGAAACGCCTATCATGCCTTTCCCATGCGCAGAAAAAGCCTTTATTTCACGCCTCCTTAATCCCTCAGCAATACGAATGTCAACATTTTCGTCAGTGTATATTTTTAATCTTGCCAATCTTTTTCTCCAGAATAGAAGGGTGTTCTTTCTTCATACCTTCTACATCTTGAACTGCCGTTTTCCACGCATTGTCAATCTCGTCTTTGTGTTCATAGTAATATGAAAGAGCATCATGAACTTGTGGCAAATTTATCTGTGGCAGTGCAACTATTATGTCCTCCGGAGACTGTCCCGTGATTTCATATCGAATAACTATGTCCAGCACCCGAATACCGGTACCTGAAATAACAGGCGCCCCGCCTCTTATTTTTTTATTCTTTGTAATATAGGGGTGCTTTATTTGTTTCTTTACCATACTCATTATATCTTCTCCTTATTTTCACTTTTCTTGAATTAGGTGCCCGGAAATCATAGAACCTGGGCTTGAATTTGATCACATAAAAAAGGGGCCTTTTGCCATTGTTTTTTCAATGATGCAGAGCTACCACATAATTATTTCTTTTCTATCTTATTCGCCAACCAATGAACCAACGAGATTGCCCCTGTATGGGATTTCTATGCCATAATCTACAACGATGATTTATCATTGTCAAGGAACTAAAAATACGTTACTTTGCACTAATTCACTATTTTATTTCCCGGTTATTTTTGCTATTCTGTTGTGATTCATATTTTAATAACTATTTATCTATGAAAGTACTCGGAATAGAAACGTCAGGTGATGTCGGCGGAGTTGCCATTTGCCAGGATAAACATATTGTCCTTGCAAAGGATTTTGGCGGTATGCAACACGGTAAGGAATTGGTACCTACCATTAAGTGCGTTCTTCAGGAAATCGGCTGGGCGCCCAAGGATATAGACCTTATCGCAGTCGATGTGGGGCCAGGCTCATATACAGGTCTACGAATAGGCGTGACATGCGCAAAGACACTTGCCTACGCATTAAATAAACCCGTTGTTGATGTGCCCATATTCGATATTATTGCCGAAAATTACACCGCTGATTCAATACCCATATGTCCCATTATTGACGCACGGCGGAACCACGTTTACGCATGCATCTATCAATCAGAAGGGTCGCTGAGGAAGAGACACTCCGAGTTCTTCGTGATTCAGCCCGAAAGGCTTTTATCTGTCCTTCCACGACCAGTAGTTATTTTTGGAAACGGTGTCTCAGCCTACAGAGACATATTTCACCAGAAAGACATCATTATCGACAAAGAGGGGTGGGCAATACCGAAGGTCGAACACGTGGCTTTGTTGGGAGAAAGGATGTTTGAATCGGGACACCGATGCGAGATAGAGAAATTATTGCCGCTTTATTTGCGACAGGCCGAGGCGATTGAAAAGCGGGAAGGCAAGAAATAGCCACTTTTACCGCGAAAACACCCAGTCATAAAGAAAACACTTCGTATCTTTGTGGCTATTTCGAAATCCCCGAACCGTAATCTAGCGATTTCTAACCTTTTCCAGGGAAAGCGGTGATAAATCTGCTGGAATAGCTTCTCCTATCTGACGCAGACCTTGCTTGCCCTTCAACAATAATACCTTGAACACCGTTATCATTATTGCCCTGGACCGATCATACGTTATCAATACCTTACATACAAAGTATAACTTCAGCATGATTATCATCGTCAGGGATGATGCAAAGAGGAGCACCTTCACCCTCGATATTTCACCTGTAAGATACGGTGTAACAGAGATCAGGAAAAAGGCCATCGTTGATACCGTCGCAAGGAGGATGATCCCTATCTTCACTGACATAAAGATTACGGCACATTTCATGAAAAGAGATTTGTGCGTTTCCTTAAAATTATGAATAGCAGTAAACAACTGTCGTGCTTTTTTTGTTAAATCCATAACCCATCCTGCATCTTTAGAAATTATTGAATACATCATGGCACATTCCCTCCTCAATAAATGCGTTTCTTACGAGTTTGCTGCAAACCGGTGACTGTACTGCTTGTTGTAATATTCCATAAATTCGCCGTTCTTTATCCGCTTCCACCATGCCTCATTTTTCTTGTACCATTCTATCGTATCTTTCAGGCCATTTTCAAATTTTATCTGTGCTTTCCAGCCCAAAGACATGAGCTTGTTACAGTCCAGGGCATAACGCCTGTCGTGCCCTTCCCTGTCTTTTACATGCTCTATCAGCGAGCGAGGTTTCCTGAGTTCGTCAAGGATGATATGCGCTGTGTCAATGTTATACCGTTCATTTCCTCCACCGATATTATATACCTCTCCGTCCTTCCCATGCACCAAGAGAAAATCTATAGCAGCGCAGTGATCCTCAACATGGATCCAATCCCTTACCTGCTTTCCGTCGCCGTACAGTGGCAACTTCTTATCTTCCAATGCATTCGTAATAAAGAGGGGGATGAATTTCTCCGGATGTTGATTGGAACCATAATTATTGGATGCCCTGGTTATAATGATTGGTAGCTTATAGGTCACCCAATAGGCATAGGCCAGCCTGTCGCCACCAGCCTTACTGGCGGCATACGGATTACTGGGATTTAAGGCATCTGTCTCCTTAAAAGCCCCCTGATATGCAGTGCCATAAACCTCGTCTGTAGATATCTGAATATATTTCCTTATCTTGAAACGCCTCGATGCCTCAAGCAGGACGAAAACCCCCTTCATGTCGGTATCAATGAAGCTACTTGCACTACTGATACTCCGGTCAACATGGGATTCCGCCGCAAAGTTGACGATAGTGTCAATACCTTCCTCAGAGAGGATATGGTCCACCAGCTCTTGATTGCAGATGTCGCCCTTATAAAACTTAAACTGCTTAGACGTTTTTGAGTTTTCACTAATATCCTTAAGATTTTCGAGATTTCCTGCGTAGGTCAATTTGTCAAGTACTACTGCCCGTTTGCCCTGGTTAATCATTCTGCGGACAAAGTGACTCCCGATAAATCCCGCGCCGCCTGTTATAAGTAGAGTCATAAATGAGCCTGTCCAATCAATCAGATATTAAATAGTAAACGAATTAAATAAGTTGACATTGAGGACTTGACATTCCAAGCGGAGCGAGGAATCTTAAGTTTTCTCCTTTCGGTCGAAACAAGGATTTCTCAGTCGCGCCACTCCTTCGAAATGACAATTTTCTTTTTCCGTGGATTATAGTCCCCGTAATACGCAAATACTTACCAAAGTAGGCTGATAGCTTTCATTTGGTGAAGGCACCATAAACCGGTCTCCATCGATAATCTCGTATCGCTTATCCTCCGGAAGTTGCAGATAGTCTTGATAATTGTATCTTATGCTTGTTTGGATAGAACCTCCATACTACTTCGAACTTACTGGCGTACTTTAAGTATGATTTAAACGCCTGTCCACCTTTTTATGTTAATATTGTAACACAATGAAAATCTTCATACTATCCTTTTTTGGAAATTAAATAAAAATCCCCTTGGTTTCCCATTCCAACCGGTGGGAAACAAGGGGATTTGTTATTCGATAGAACATTTTTATTTGTTTGCCAGCTTTAACCAGGTATTCGCCCGATTAAGCGCAGCCTGTGCCTTTTCTTTCTCTTCGGCACTTCCTCCGCCGGATATGGTCTTTTCCGCGACATCCTTTTCGACGCGTGTCTTTTCAACATCCACCTCGCCTTCCGTAACGCATGCATCAGTCAGGACAACAACGTTGTTTGTCATTACCTCCAGAAAACCCCGATCAAGCGCAAAACGTATTGTCTTGCCATGTGTGTCATTAACCGTCAAAATACTCGTTTTCAATTCCGTAATCAAAGGAGCGTGGTCTGCAAGGATGCCAAAAGCACCCTCCGTTCCTTCAGCAGAAATACTTTGAACCGAGTCGCTATAAACAACTTTTACAGGCGTGACAATTTCAAATTTAAATGTTTTTGCCATAGTTATCCACCCATCTGTTTTGCTTTTTCCACTACCTCTTCAATGCCACCGACCATGTAAAATGCCTGTTCTGGCAGGTTGTCGTGCTTTCCTTCAACCACCTCTTTAAATGCCCTGATAGTCTCTTTCAAGGTCACATACTTTCCCTTCGTCCCAGTAAACTGTTCTGCTACAAAGAAGGGTTGCGACAGGAAACGTTGCAGCCTTCTAGCCCTTCCTACCAATACCTTATCTTCTTCTGAAAGTTCTTCCATACCGAGAATTGCAATAAAGTCCTGAAGTTCCTTGTAGCGTTGCAATATCCTCTGCACCTCTCTTGCAACTTCGTAGTGCTCCTGTCCTACAATTCTTGGATCAAGTATCCTTGATGTGGATCGCAATGGATCGACCGCAGGATAGATACCTAATTCTGCAATCTGACGGGACAGAGCAATGGTTGCATCCAGGTGAGGGAAGGTCGTTACTGGCGCCGGATCAGTAAAGTCGTCAGCAGGAACGTACACGGCCTGCAATGACGTAATCGAACCCTTCTTTGTCGTTGTAATCCGTTCCTGCAGATCACCCATTTCCGTAGCTAACGTAGGCTGGTAACCCACGGCTGAAGGCATACGTCCCAGAAGCGCCGATACCTCCGAACCCGCCTGCACGAATCTGAAAATATTATCAATAAACAAGAGCACATCCTGCCCCTCTGTATCCCTGAAATACTCTGCCATAGTTAGACCCGTTAAGGCGATCCTCAGTCTTGCCCCCGGCGGCTCATTCATCTGACCAAAGACCAGCACGGTTTTATCAATAACGCCCGATTCCTTCATTTCAAGCCAGAGGTCATTCCCCTCACGGGTTCTTTCGCCGACACCTGCAAATGCTGAATAGCCTCCGTGCTCTGTAGCAATACTCCTGATAAGCTCCATGATCAAAACTGTTTTCCCTACCCCGGCACCCCCAAACAACCCAATCTTACCGCCGCGCGCGAAAGGTGCAAGGAGATCTATGACCTTTAAACCCGTTTCCAATACTGTTGTGACAGTCTCCCTCTCCTCAAAGGAAGGTGATGCACGATGAATTGCCAGGCGGTTAGCAGCCTTTACTTCACCAAGCTTATCAATAGGGTCACCCAACAGATTAAAGACCCTCCCCAATACCTCTTTTCCCACCGGCACAGTGATTGGCGCACCGGTATCAATGGCATCCAATCCGCGCATAAGTCCATCTGTTGAAGACATTGCAATACAGCGGGCGGTATCGTTTCCCAGGTGTTGCGCGACTTCAGCAACAACAGAAATATTCTGCTTGGCCTCTTTTATATGTACAGCATTCTTTATAGCAGGAAGTGCGCCCGGAGAAAACCGTACATCTACAACGGGGCCTATCACCTGCACAATTGCGCCTTTATTCTCTTTACTCTCCTTAACTTTTTTAGCCAACTTTCTTACTCCTTCCTTCTTTTCGATTATCATTAAAGCTTAATCACCGGACACAGGAAACGAAACTCTTAGATATTTTCGTTTATTGACAAATTAAATCTCAACCTCAAACGTATCTTCCCACATTTCCGGTGATATAGTATTTCATCATCGCACAAGGGCCTCTGCGCCAGAAACAACTTCCAGTAATTCTTTGGTGATTGCCGCCTGTCTGGCCTTGTTGTATGAGCTGGTCAATTCTTCTATCATTTCACCGGCATTGTCTGTTGCAGCGATCATGGCAACGCGCCTTGCGGCATACTCAGATGTCAACGATTCCAAAATGCACTGATAAAGCCGGGTTTCTATAAACTTCGGGAAAAGATGATTAATAATCTGTTCTGCAGAAGGCTCAAAAATATATTCACCCCCCGGTTTTTTCTCCTTTGATTCAAATGCTTCTTTTTCTATGGGTAACAATCTCATGCTTGCAGAGAAAGATTGCATTACTGTATGAAACTTCGTGAAGAATATATGCAACTCTCCAAACTCATTTCTCTCGTACCCCTTTATCAATTGATCCGCTAATGCCTGCACATGGCCGTATCCAAGCTTTTCTACACTCTCCGGAATATACTTTTCTATAAGAGGCGCATATCTCCCTTTAGAAAAATACAAGTACCCCTTTTTCCCAATAAGGGTAAGTTTGATCTCTTTGCCGGTCTTTTCCTTAATGAATTTCACCACTTTCTGGATTATGTTGTTGTTATAGGCCCCACAAAGCCCTTTATCCGCAGTAATCAGGATAACTTTTATAACAGGAATCTCTTGCTCTTTCTCTGCAAACCACGGATGTGAACTTTCGAGTGAGGAAACAAGATGGCTTAAAACGGAATGCATTTTTTCCGTATAGGCGCGTGAGGCAATTACTCGTGATTCAACCTTTTTGAGCCTGCTTGCCGCCACCATTTCCATGGCACGGGTAATCTGCTTGATGCTCGTAATACTTCTGATCCGTTGTTTAATTTCTCTCGTACTCAGCATTCCTTAGCCCTTTTTTGCAAAGATTTGTTTAAATTCTTTGATAGCATTCTCAAGTTTATTCGTTATTTCCGGATCGAGTTTTTTCTTCTCTTTGATTTCGATACCAACAGAGGCATACTTCTCCGTCATAAACTTCAGGAATTCTCTTTCAAAAACCCTGACTTTATCTACGGCAACGTCATCCAGATATCCATTAATACCTGCAAAGATCGCCATGATCTGCTCTTCTACCGGAACCGGCGCATATTGCGGCTGCTTCAGCACCTCTACGAGCCTGCTGCCCTTCGCCAACTGTGCCTGAGTAAATTTATCCAATTCAGAACCAAACTGGGCAAAAGAGGCTAACTCTCTATATTGGGCCAAGGTCAATCGCAACGTACCAGCAACCTTTTTCATCGCGGGAATCTGTGCATTTCCACCAACCCTGGATACCGATAAACCCACCGAAATAGCGGGACGTATACCTGCATTAAACAAATCGCTTTCCAGGTAGATCTGCCCATCCGTAATCGAAATAACGTTTGTAGGAATATAGGCAGAATAGTCACCCCCCTGTGTTTCGACCACTGGAAGTGCCGTTAAAGAACCGCCGCCGAGTTCACTATTCAGCTTGGCCGCCCTTTCCAGGAGACGGGAGTGCAGGTTGAAAATGTCGCCGGGAAATGCCTCACGGCCTGGCGGACGCCGCAATAACAGGGAAATCTGACGATAGGCAATAGCATGCTTATACAGATCGTCATACATGATCACGGCATGCATGCCATTGTCTCTGAAATATTCACCCATGGCGCAACCCGCATAAGGCGCAATATATTGAAGCGGCGCCGGGTCAGACGCTGACGCTACAACAACGATGCTTATGTCCATCACCTTGTGGTCTTCGAGCGTCTTAACAACATCGGCAACCGTGGACATCTTTTGACCGATTGCCACGTAAATACAATAGACTCCTGATTCACGCTGGTTGATTATCGTATCGATAAGAATGGCGGTTTTACCCGTTTGCCTGTCGCCAATAATAAGCTCACGCTGACCTCTACCGATCGGAATCATAGCATCAATTGCCTTGATACCGGTTTGTAATGGCTCTTTCACCGGCTGTCGCTCAACGACGTTGGGAGAGGGACCTTCGATTGCCCTGTATTGGTCGGCTGCAATAGGACCTTTTCCATCAATCGGTTGACCAAGTGCATTCACGACACGACCGAGTAATGCCTTACCTACAGGCACCTGGACGATCTTTCCGGTCGTCTTTACAATATCACCTTCTCTAATTTTTTCATCCGAACCAAGAAGAATGGCGCCTACGTTATCTTCTTCAAGGTTCATGGCAATGCCGTAAACATTATCAGGAAATTCTAATAGTTCACTGGACAAACAATCATCAAGCCCATAAATACGAGCAACCCCGTCACCTACCTGCATGACGTGCCCCACATTTTCTAATTTTAGTTTTTCTTCATACCCTTCAATCTCTTTTTTTATGATTGAAGCAATGTCAGTGGATGCTAATGCCATATCACCTACTCCTCATTGTAAATAAAATTCTTTACTTTGCTCAAAATAGCATCGTGCTATTCAATTGCCGTCCAGAAAAATATCTTTCCATGAATAATTTAAGTTATTGAAATTCTTAATCGTCAAAATGAGTGGCAGGGGCGAGAAACTCCTGCCACTCATTTCTATTACTTCATCAATCTTAAAACTTAATTACAGCAATAGACATACTAACCAAATCTTCTGTGTAATTATCTAATTAAGTAGTCACAAAACCTATGCTGTTCGCAATGACAACAGCCTCGTTTTTAGATTTTTCAACTTATTTGCAACACTTCCATCGATCATCTTATTACCGATCTTAATCACCATTCCACCCAGAATGTCTGGATTTTGAACAATCTCCAATTCTACTGTCTTGCCTGTTATCTTTTTCAATTTTTTCTTAAAATTATCCAATCGCTCCCCAGTCAAAGGTACAACCGTCTGTACCGTAGCTTTTATTACCCCCTTCTTCTCGTCCGTGACCATTTTATACACATCGGGGATAAACTCCAAAATCCCTACTTTCCTGCGGTCAACCAATAAACTCAAAAAATTCAACATAAGATCCGAAACCGATTTACCAAATACTCTCGTGACTAAATCCTTCTTGCTGCTCCGTGGAATTGACGGATGAAACAGGATCTTCTTTAGGGTCTCCTGCTTCACAATTACGCCACACACCAGATCCAGATCTTTTTCAATCTGCTCAAACTGCCCCTTCTTTGAAGCCACTTCCAGAAGGGCATTGATAAATGTAATTGCGACACTTTTATCTAACACTCAATTCCCCTATTTCTTCAATAAAGTCGTCAACAAGCTTTTCTGCCGTCTTCTGACTTATAGATTGCTGAATGATCTTCGAAGAAGCCAAAATGGAAAGAGTCACTACCTGATTCCTGATTTCAGTCAGGGCCTTCTTGCGTTCCTGCTCAATACTTTCCTGCGCCTTGACCCTGATCTGCTCTACCTCTTCCTTGGCTCGTTTAACAATTTCTTCACTGATGCGATTTCCTTCGTTTATGGCATCCTGGACCTTCCGTGCAGCTTCCGCTTCTGCCTCAGTAAGCTTTTTTTGATATTCCAGCATCAGCCTCTCAGCCTCGGCCCTATCCTGTTCGGTTTTTTGATAGGTATTTTTTACCTCATCAGTTCTGGCCTTTATCATGGCAGAAATCTTGCCAAAAAGGAACTTTTTGAGGACAAAAAGCAGTATTAAGAAACCTACACCCTGGATGATTATGGATTTGAAATTAATTCCTAGGGTATTTAAAATATCCAATCCAATTTCCTCCTACGCTTATTTAACAGAGTGCTGAATTAACTCAAGAACTGCTTCTGTTTTCGGCAATTTGCCCATCAGTATGAAAGACATCATCAGCGAATAAATCGTTAATGATTCAATGAATGCCAGACCAACAAACATAACCAGCTGTATCTTTCCGGCCATCTCGGGCTGTCTCGCCATGCTGTTCGCCGCACCATAAACCGCAATGCCCTGCCCAAGGCCACATCCAAATGCCGCAACTGCAATCAAAGCCACTGCTATCGCTAATAATGCAAAATAAATCACGTCTTAACCTCCTTCTCAAAAAAGTCTAATGATGTTCTTCCTCATGGATGCCAATTGCACCCGCAATATAAAAACTCGCTAAAAGTGAAAAAATCATTGCCTGTATGGTGCTTCCCAGTAATGCGAGAAAAACCATCGGCAGATGCATTGGGACCGGTATAAAACCTAAAAGAAACGGCGAAAGACCAATAAATATTGCAATAATTGTATCTTCACCCATAATATTTCCAAAGAGACGCATGGACAGCGACAGCGGTCGCGAAAGGAGTTCCTGCATCAAGTGGAGGGGAAATACAAGCGGGGCAAGCCAAATTGGTTTACCAGCCATATGTTTCAAATACCCCGTCACGCCATTATTTTTAATTCCCTGATAATGGGTAACAAAAAAAACAATCAGCGTTAAAGCAATGGTTGTATTAAAATTACTCGTGGGCGAATGAAAGAGCGGTATCTGACCCATCATGTTCATAGCAAAGATGTATATAAACAAAGTACCCACAAACGGGATAAACGGTCCCGCAGCACGACCCATTTGGGATTCGGTAAAGTTTGCAAGCCCTTCCACAATAATTTCCAGCAAGGACTGAAGCCTTCCAGGCACTTTTTGCAATCTCCTGGTAGCAATCATCGAAAACAGACCAAGAAAAATAATTATTGTGGCAGACATAATTATTGGCACCCACTCATGCTTGGTGAGACCAAAAAAGTGACTATGAGCCTCTATAGGCGCAAAGTCTACAAACGATGGCAATTCAGTTGTTAGTTCACCTCCACCACCCGACACGTAACTTACACCCCTTTCTTATTGCTGTTGACGGGAACGCCGCCGATATTATGAGAAGTCATTTTAATAGATGTGTTCATATATTTTACCAACAAGGTACTTCCAATTTTCGTAACAAGCACGATCAATACGATGCCCAAACCCAATGACAGGGCAACGATATTCACTTCAAAGAACAGGCAGAACGAAAGTAACATTACTCCAATAATACCATACTTCGTTAAACTGACCTTGAGAAAAAACCCCTTGATTTCAGATCTCTTATGCAGTACTGCATATTGAATCGTCCACCACAGTATCTTATACACAATAAGGCTGAGAAAACAGCCCACTGCGAGGCTCACAGTCCCCATGAGAGATAAATACGAAAGAGAACAGACAATTATCACGAGCGACAAATACAACGACGTCGTCAGCACCCTGCCAGGGAAACCATCATCAAGAGACAAAGAAAAACCGGTTTTATCGTCTGTAATCACTGCTTGTTTTTGTTTTCACCGAACAGCGTTTTTACTGCTCTAAAGAACTCTATAAAACTTCCAATAATCCCTAACATAATGAAGAGCAACATAAGCCAGGGTGACGTATTGAGCTTTTTATCAAGGTAGCTGCCGATAAAATACCCGCCCGCAACAGCACCTGCTGCCGTAAAACCAAAGCTTCCAACCAAACCCATGACCCGATACGTTTCACCATCTTTGTCTTTCTTTATGAGATGCAAACTATCACCTGCTTGCAAAAAACCTTTCTACGGCTTGTTTCATATGCCAAACAACCTTCACAAGAGAGTCAGAAATACTCAAATATAATGAAGAACTTTTCGGCTGACATATCCCTTTAATCAGCCTTTCCTCATGCTCTTCAGAATAGGCATCAACGGTTTGAGTGAGACTTGCATATTTATCAATGACATATTTTTTGAGAACCTCATTTTTCGTCACGATGGCATCACCAGTCGCTTTCACTACATCAAGTGTCTCTCTAAAAATGTGTGATATTTCACTTACACCTTTATCGCTGAACAATACCCCTTCGTCCACCTTAATCTTCACGTGCTGTAAGATACCATCCAATCCGCTCGTTGCCATTTCAAGATGACTGACAACCGCCATCATCGATCTTATCAACCCCTCATCGCCATTGGGCTGTGCTGCCTTTTTGCTCAGCAAACCTATCAATTCATTCTCTTCATCATGAATCGCATGGCTTACCTTTTTTGCCGCATCAATCAACGCGACCTTATGCCTCATAAAACCATCCATACATTGACTTACAATCGATTCTACCCTAAAGCATATACCGCGAATACGCTCCAACACACCCTTCAAGTCGCTGCTCAAATTTTCCGTGTACATAACAATCCTCCTTCATCTTCCTCCCCTACGCGGGAAAAAATCAGAATGGTTTTTATCCCTTTGTATTTGCAAAGGGCAACAAAGATTTGTTATTTATCCAAAGAACAACTGGCATCTAAAAACCTTTTGCTACTTCTCTGAAGGCATCAACGGTCGCATCAATTTCTTTTTCGCCGTGCACCGTCGATACAAAAACTGCCTCGAACTGTGATGGCGCAAAATAGAAACCTCTTTCCAACATGCCGTGAAAAAACTTTGCATACCGTTTTGTGTCACTTTTTTTTGCGGTAGCATAATCAGTAACCGGCTGATCGGTAAAAAAGGTGCAGAGCATCGAGCCTATACGGGTATGATAGGCAGGTATCCTGGCATCTTTGCACGCCTTTTCCATACCGGCTGCCAATCGTTTCGATTTTTCTTCCAGGGTTTTATAAATGGCACTATCTCTGAGTATTTCTAATGTAGCAATACCGGCAGTCATAGCTACAGGATTACCCGACAACGTACCTGCCTGATATACAGGACCAACAGGTGAGATACCGTCCATAATCTCTCTCTTCCCGCCATAAGCCCCAACCGGGAGACCCCCGCCAATAATCTTTCCCAGCGTGGTTAAGTCAGGCGTAATATTATAAAGCGACTGCACGCCGCCATGTGCAACTCTAAAACCCGTCATCACCTCGTCAAATATCAAGACAATACCGTGTTTTTTGGTTATCTCTCTCAAACCCTCCAGATACCCTTTTTTCGGAGGCACAACTCCCATATTACCGGCAACTGCCTCAACAATGATGCAAGCAATATCTTTTCCCCGTTTTGAACAAACCTCATTTACCGCATCGATATCATTATAGGGAAGGGATATGGTATGTTTCACAAAATCCTGCGGAATTCCAGGACTCGTGGGCGTTCCCAGCGTTGTCGCTCCCGAACCTGCCTGGATAAGCAAACTATCCACATGCCCATGGTAACACCCTTCAAACTTAATCACCCCATCTCGTTTGGTAAATCCCCTGGCAACACGGATGGCGCTCATTGTAGCTTCTGTACCGGAGTTAACCATCCTTACCTTCTCTACAGAAGGCATGGCCTCTTTAATGAGTTGTGCCAGTTTTACCTCTAATTCCGTTGGCGCACCGTAACTCGTCCCATTAGCAACCGCATCATTAATCCTTTTTACAATCCTTGGCTCCGCATGCCCCAGGATAAGCGGTCCCCATGAACCCACATAGTCCACGTACCGGTTGTCGTCAACATCTGTTAAATAACACCCCGCCCCTGACTTTATAAAGATGGGGGTACCCCCTACCGCGCCAAAAGCCCTAACAGGGCTATTAACACCGCCAGGGATAAAATTCAGCGCCTCGGCAAATGCTTTTTTTGATTTTTCCGTAATTAGCTTTGACATGTGAAATCTATTTTTATATTTTATATTATATTCGATATTCTTTTCAGAAACTAAGAAGACGAGCATAATAGCAAATCACAAATTCGTTGTCAATATTTTTGCTTATTTTTTATGATAAAAAATATAAATTTGGGTGTGTTGATTTCGGGAAGCGGCGGTACCCTTCAAAATTTCATCGATCAAATAGATGCAGGGAAATTACCTGCCTCTATTCAAGTCGTGATCAGTAGCAAGCCGGACGTCATCGGGCTTGACCGGGCAAGGAAACACAACCTCCGTACGGCGGTGATCCCTTACTCAACTTACGCTGATGTGGATGCTTTCAGTCGCGCCATTACGGCGGAACTGGATAAGTATCGCATTGACCTTGTCGCCCTTGCGGGTTTCGTACATTTTTACAAAATTCCTGAAAGATATAAAGACAGGGTTATAAATATCCATCCGGGACTCATCCCTGCCTTTTGTGGTCACCATTATTACGGCAGAAAGGTGCACGAGGCCGTCATCAATTACGGGGCAAAGGTCTCGGGCTGCACGGTGCATTTTGCCGATAATGAGTACGATAACGGGCCCATTATCATTCAAAGGGCTGTCCCTGTCCTGGACGACGATACCCCCGAAACCCTTGCCTCACGGGTTTTCAAAGAAGAGTGTGAGGCATATCCGGAGGCAATACGTCTCTTTGCAGCAGGCAGATTAAAGATCGAAGGAAGAAAGGTAAAAATACTCTCTGCAGAGCATAGTACCGCCACAAATAAAAAATAAAAATTTGCATAAAATCATAAATAACAAACACCAAGTACAGGCAAATCCCAATTTTTAAAACCCTATAACTTTGCGGATTCTAAGATCGCACTTGGGATTTAGAATTTGTTTGGAATTTGTTTTTTACGCTTTGGGATTTAATACATTAACGTATAGACAAATGTATAATTACAGCAAAGAAATATTACCAAATGGATTGCGCGTCATTTATATAGAAATGCCCCACATCCACTCCGCGGTTATGTCCGCTTATATCGGCGTGGGTTCCCGGTATGAAGAAGAAAAGAAGCTCGGTATTTCGCACCTCCTTGAACACATGCTTTTTCGCGGAACGAAGCATTTTAAAAATTCCTTCGAATTATTCCAGGCCATTGACAGTATCGGCGGGGATATTGATGCCTATACATCACCTGAATATTCCGCTGTAACCATCCAGGTGCACAACAAACATATCAAAGATGGTATAAATATCCTGAGAGATATCCTCCTTGGGGGAAATTTCAGACCAGACGATGTCGAAACAGAAAGACGTATCATCCAGGAGGAGATGAAACAATTCGTGGACGTAAAAGGAGATTACGTCTGTATTGACGACATGTCATTTTCCCTGATGTGGAAGGACGGCTCTACAGAAACGCCTTTATTCGGGGATGAAAAAACCATCGCGTCCCTGCGTGCAGAGGACCTGAATGCCCACTATAAAAAATTTTTCGTCCCTGATAACATGGTGCTCTGCGTCAGTGGAAAATTCAGGAAAGAGGAGATCGCATGTTATATAAATGAAATGTTCGGAAATTTGCAAGGAAAGATTTCCGGACAGAAACCTCCCCTAAAAACCATGCAGACAGAGCCAAGGTATTTATTCAAAAAATCCCCATCTCAGACTATCAGCTTCAAACTCTGCCATAAGGCATATCCGTACAAACACGAGAAGGTTCTTATTATGCTCCTCCTTGCAGATGTCCTGGGCGGTGGGATTGGTTCCAGGCTATCACTCAACGTCCGTGAAAAAATGGGACTGGTCTATGATATTACGTGCTACCCGACCATGTTTTCCGATGTAGGCTCTATTGACATCTACACATCAACAAAAAGGGAAAATTTTGAAAAAACAACGAAGGCCGTTATGGACGAGGTGCATAAACTTTTTCGTGAAGGAATAACAGAACAGGAACTGAACAGGACGGAAGAGCGGGTGTTCAGCCAGACGCAGTTCATTATGGACAGCCCTCTCGCCATGTCCAATTGGTTTGGCATCGAGGAACTTTTAATTGCCCCGGAAACACCTGACACCCCGGAAAAACAGGCACAAAAGGTACATGCCATCACCCTGGAAGCCGTGCACAATGCCATCGCAGAAATTTTTGTTCCTGAAAAACGCAATTTTATCGTAGTGGGCACCTACGGTTGGTTAAGCAAAAAACATACGATTGCCCTGCTTAAATAAGCCGGGGTAAAGACTGGGGATGAATATTACCCAAGAGGGTGACTAGGGATGCCGGTACAGTTTCTGAAAGCACCTTGTATTCTCCCCTTTCAATTTAAAAATAAACACCGTGGCTGATACCCCCTTTTATTTTTCTTGCAAAACCATTATAATTCTCTTAACTTGACACTGTCAGAATAGCTATTCACATTTTTGAAAGGTTATTTATTATGAAATATGCTATTGCGATTCTTCTGGGTCTGCTCCCCACGGCTTTCATGCTGGGTTGTAGTAAGGAGGATACTACATCCCAAAAAGTAGGGATTCTTTATAAATCAGGTGGCGCTGGCGACGAAACCACAAATGATTCCGGAAGTCCCCAAAAATCAGACATTCAGCAATTGAATGCTAAACTCAGATCCATGAACAATAACGATTTATTCCAATTTGCGCTTACGTGCGGAAATCAAGGCAGCTATTCAGAGGCACTTGCTGCCTATAATAAGATATTAGAAACCGATAAAAACTATCCTGATCTTTACTATTATCAGGGTTTGCTCTATCGGGACATGGGACTGGTGGACGAAGCTATCTGCGCCTTTCAAACGGCCATTACCCAAAATCCAAATTCGGCGGAGGCATACTACAATCTTGGCTATGCCTATCGTTGTAAAGGATTACACATCGAGGCTATTCCCGAATACAGGAAGTCACTGGCGCTCATCTCTGAGAAAAAAACGAAACAAAAGGCATATATTCACTACAACCTCGGATTTTCATACTTCTCGAGCGGATTGATTGATGATGCAATCAGTGAATTCCAAAAGGCCCTGGCCTATAAACCCAAAGACAGGGATATACATCAAAAATTAGGAATTGCCTATGCCACGAAAGGCTGGGCAGATAAGGCCAAAGATGAGTTTTCACTGCTTCATGCTGATGACAAACCAGTCAAGAAAATCCCGTAAAATATAAGATAGTCCACCGCAAAGGCACAAAGAACACAAAGAGAACTGTAAGATCAGGGTTCAGGATGCAGAGATCGGAGTTAAGCTTTTAACTACTACTTTATACCTGGTATATAACTTCGTGCCCAATTCACCTTTGCGGTGAACTGGGCATTAAAATCCGGAGGACACCGTGATAAAAGACCTTAATAACAGGCTCGATTTATTAGAATTAGATTTGAAAAAACTGGAAAGAAAAATCAAAGAAGACGGTCCCCTTGGTACGACGGAAGATTGGCATCATGTCTTACAGAGGGTAAGAAAGATTGAGGAGTTTGCCATTGCACAATTGGCGGTAAGGAAATACTTAGAAGACCACAAGTAACCCAAGAAAAGATACCTCACGAAAGTATTTGAACGAGGGATCCCTAGCACGGTTACGCCGCAACCGAAAAGAGCTTAACCACAAAGGTCACAAAGAACACAAAGAAAACCTTACAAAAAAAGAAAGATTTTACACGGTAATACTATATAAACGTGCAGTAAAAAAATGGAGCAAAAGATAACAACTATCGGCAGCAGTCCTGTCAGAAATTTCTTTTCACATTTCGGCGTGATGTATGTCTGGTAACCGATATTTCAGCCGTATCAAATTTCCCGCTCATACCCAGATCGAATATAACAATAAGACCTATTCGGCAGAGTTATTTGATATCTCTTTACGGGGTGCATTATTGCATTCCAAAATTTACCTTCCTTTAACAATAGGGACGTGCTGCGTATTACACATATCTCTCCCCGCATCCCATGCCACCCTGACCTTTCATGCGGAACTCGTCCATCTCAACGAAAATAATTTTGGATTCAAATTTTTAGACACTGACGTAGACACCATGACCCACCTGAGAAATCTCCTTGGTTATAATATTGGCAACCCTGACCAAATTACCCACGAATTCCATTTCTGGCTGGATTCCGTGTGACAAGAACGGGGAGAAGCCTGATAACGAGCGGAAACTGCCCCTTAGACCGGCAAAGGCACGCGGAGCCGCAGATTTCGCAGATTACACATAGATAATGCAAAACGGCTGAGTTTCCCTGAATTTCATGAATACTTCAAATGCCTCTTTATCATAATTGGAGACTGATTTTTCCCCTGCATTTTTTCTAAATCTTTCTTTGTGTCCTTTGTGGCTAAACCCTTTTCTGTCGCAGCATTTTTATATTTCTCTTGACATCTACCGCTATCTTTATCAGTATACTTAGTCCATAATTTATGTAAATAAATCAAAACATTCCGATAAAGGCAAACCCTGAGCAATCAGGGGACGCAAAGTGTAGGGTCTTTAATGTTAGATTCCGAAGCAAGTCCGGAATGACGGGGAAGCAGAAACAGTTCCGGAACAAATGCAAAGCAGCGTGTCGTGCTGAACTTGTTTCAGCATCTAACAAAATAAGATAGCCTTACTGCCGATGATTTTTGCAAAAAATATCTTTGCAGTAAGGCTTTTTTTGTTTTTGTAAACAAACTTTCCTTGCTGTAGCGCGGGTGGCTTGTCCCCAGCAATTTGGGGTGATAACGTGGGATTGGGGTTGTGTTGCGGAAGTATGGGCGAAGCATTTGCTAAAAATTAACATAAATACGTTTATGCAAAAATTAGCAAATGCTTCGCCCCTACTAAAATTGTTGTGGGGTTTTTATCTTGAAAGGAGGGAGTAAGGGGTATGGAGAATGTGAATATGAAAAGGGATGTATTACGGCGCTTTCGTGGGCTGAGAGGAATTGGTCTTTTCTGGTGCATTGTCGCTTTATTTTCTTTGTGCGTTTCATCGTTTATTTGTAAGGAGGCATCGGCAACGGATGCATATCCAACCGAGTCCGGACTCGTTGTCCCGGATCAAAAGCCTGTTGATGAGGCCGCCAAATTAAAGATACAGGAGAACTACGGCAAGATACCCTTGTACTTTGTCCAGAATGACGGGCAGATGAACGGGCAGGTAAGGTTTTATGAAAAGGGCAGCGGGCGGGGTACCTTCTTTACCGAAAGGGGTATCTATCTTTCACTATCCGGCGGACGGCAATCAAAGGACAATGGCCGTATGATGGCAGGCAATCAACCGTCAGTTGACAACGTGTCCACGGATTCTACAGTAAATCCGCAGCCAGAGGTCGTAAGACTTGTTCCTCTGGGCGCCAACAGGCATCCGGAGATCGTTGCGGAAGGTGCACAGGAGTGCAAGGTCAATTACTTCATCGGCAATGACCCGGGGAAGTGGAAGACCAATATTCCCACGTATCAGTCGGTCGTTTACAAAGATATTTACAAAGGCATCGACATGAAGTTTTACGGGAACAACCGGCAGATGGAGTATGACATCATCGTCAAGCCCGGTGCAAGCCCATCCCGTGTGCAATTGGCATACGAAGGCGTGGAAGACGTGCAGGTAAATGACAACGGCGAACTGGAGATTATCACAAACTCCCCTCTAAAAAGAGGTGACAACTCATACTGTCCCCCGCTGGCGGGGGTGCAGGGGGTGGGTGAAATAAAAGGTGTGGGCAAGGTGAAGGAGGCGGGTCAGGTAAAGGGAGCGAGCGAGGTAAATGTGGCGGATGGGAAAAACACATCTGATGAAAACCCTCTCGGATTAACCCCTGAACTTACAAAAATCATCCAGAAAAAGCCGTATGTGTATCAGGTCATAGACGGAAAGAAGGTTGAAAGAGAAGGGAGATTCGTGATTCGTGACCGGAGGCCGTCATCCGTTAAGGGGACAAGATACACGGGCACGAACAACGGACACGGGCAGCGATGCATCTACGGCTTTCAGGTAGCATCCTACGACAAACGTTATCCCCTCGTCATAGACCCTACCATAGCATACTCCACGTACCTGGGGGGGGAGTAGTAGTGATAAGGGTAATGGCATAGCAGTAGATAACGCCGGCAATGCCTATGTAATGGGGTACACAGTTTCCACTAATTTCCCGATAGTAGGCACCACCACAGCCTTTGGTGGTGACTACGATGCCTTTGTGACAAAGATAGACACATCGGGGGCGGAGCTTTCATACTCCACATACCTGGGGGGGAGTAGTAGTGATTCTGGTTATGGCATAACGGTAGATAGCGCCGGCAATGCCTATGTGACGGGGTACACACAATCAGCTAATTTCCCGATAGTAGGCACCACCACAGCCCTTGGTGGTTACGAAGATGCCTTTGTGACAAAGATAGGCACATCGGGGGCGGAGCTTTCATACTCCACGTACCTGGGGGGAAGTAGTTTGGATGGTGGTTATGGCATAGCGGTAGATATCGCCGGCAATGCCTATGTGACGGGGTGGACATGGTCTCATGATTTCCCGATAGTAGGCACCTCCACAGCCTTTGGTGGTGACTACGATGCCTTTGTGACAAAGATAGGCACATCGGGGGCGGAGCTTTCATACTCCACGTACCTGGGGGGAAGTGATTGGGATGAGGGTTATGGCATAGCGGTAGATAGCGCCGGCAATGCCTATGTGACGGGGTACACACAATCAGCTAATTTCCCGATAGTAGGCACCACCACAGCCCTTGGTGGTACCCGCGATGCCTTTGTGACAAAGATAGGCACATCGGGGGCGGAGCTTTCATACTCCACGTACCTGGGGGGAAGTAGTTATGATTATGGTCGAGGCATAACGGTAGATAGCACCGGCAATGCCTATGTGACAGGGGACACAACTTCCTCTAATTTCCCGATAGTAGGCACCACCACAGCCCTTGGTGGTACCCGCGATGCCTTTGTGACAAAGATAGGCACATCGGGGGCGGAGCTTTCATACTCCACGTACCTGGGGGGAAGTAGTTTGGATGGTGGTTATGGCATAGCGGTAGATAGCGCCGGCAATGCCTATGTGACGGGGGAAACACGTTCCTCTAATTTCCCGATAGTAGGCACATCCACAGCCTATGGTGGTGGATACAACGATGCCTTTGTGACAAAGATAGACACATCGGGGGCGGAGCTTTCATACTCCACGTACCTGGGCGGAAGTAGTTTGGATCAGGGTTATGGCATAGCGGTAGATAGCGCCGGCAATGCCTATGTGACGGGGTACACACAATCAGCTAATTTCCCGATAGTAGGCACCACCACAGCCCTTGGTGGTACCCTCGATGCCTTTGTGACAAAGATAGCGGAGCCGCTCACCGAACCTACGCCGACGCCGAGCCCTACTCCTGAGCCAACGCCGAATCCTAACTGCAAGCCGAAGAAAATGACAATAGTAAAAGATCCGAAGCAGCTTGTCCAGGGAGAGAGCGGCACTATAACCGTGACATTGACGGGCAAAAAAGGATGCATTTCTTCCGGTTATACAGTGACGTCAAAGGTCATTGCGGGTAAAAACAAGTTAGCAATTTCCCCGTCAAGCGCTGTAACAGATGCCGGCGGCGTGACTGAATTTACCATGACGGCAGCGTCAGATAAAAAGGGAATTGCTACGGTGCGATTCAAGACAGGAAAATTGAAGAAGGACGTAAGAGTAAAGGTGAAAAAGAATGGATAGAGATGTAAAATTATTCCCGTCTAAGTAATTCAGGGATAGGGATAATTGATGTTAGAATTTGAAGGATGGGGGCGTCACGCCGAAAGATGTGGCGCCCCATTTTTTATTAGCAGAGATATTCGATATTGTGCAAAAGGTTAGAGACACAAGTAACAATTCAGCTCTTTGAAAAATTCGTACATTTAAGTGTAATCCATATACAAACAAAAGGCGTAGCGCGGGTGGTTTATCGTTCGACTGAGCCAACGACGAAGTCCCCCGCCGAATGCCGACCACAAGGGATCGGCGCTACCTTTTTCAAAAAGCTAAATTGTTACGAAATACAAATAAGTGAAAATTTGTAGTCTCATCTTTTTACAATATGTCCCACCCCCTGCACCCCCGCCAGCGGGGGATAATTGCCCCCCTTTATGAGGGGGATCAAGGGGGAGGACATTTGTGCTTGTAACTCACGTACATAAATTCAGTCCCATCTCTCGATGGGTTTGACGTTCATACAAAGGACGATTGCTGTCTGTAAAGATACGCATAGAGTCATTTGCGGCAAATCTGTCCTATTCTCAGCCAGTTTAACTGAATAATTACAAAGAAACAGACTATGCGAGGTCAGTCAATATTTTGTTCATTCGTAGTGATTGTGGGAAAGGATGCGCTGAATAATTGATTAGTGTCTAATAAAAATATTTTGACACATTTAGCAAAAAACGTAGCGCCTATCGTTCGACTGAGCTCACGACGAAGTCCCTTGTGGTCGGCATTCATTCGTCCTATGCAACGTGATGGCGGGGGACAAGCCGCCCGCGCTACGTCATTATCCATTGTGATGGATTTCACGCCACCATTCGTAGCGCCGATCCCTTGTGGTCGGCCAATAGCTGGGGACAAACCACCCACGCTACACATTCCGATTTATTCGGGTTAGGATCGACTATAACACCTCCTGACTCTTTAATGGCTGTTGTGCTGCCGGTATGGGTATGTTGCCAAACTTGTGTTACTGATCAAATCCTCTTCCTCGTATCCCGACCTAAGGCAAAATCGTTCGACTGATCGTTCACGGCGAAGTCAGGAGCGAGAAATTCGTAAGTTAACCCTGTCAGGGTTTGGAACCCTGACAGGGTTATTGTACCTTCGTAATCCCGCAAGGGGTGACGTAGTATTATAATTCCCATATTATTTCACCCCGACGGGGTTACATATTGTGGTGTGCTTTTTTCTATAATCATGTCACCCCTTCGGAATTTTTCCTTTTACCCGCTTTATCTATTAGCTTCTCACTACACTGAAAAGATACTTGCTGTCAGTTCTGCTGAATAGTTACCAATTTGTTCTTTTTGCCGAAGACAGCTCTTTCATAGCTTAGATTTGTCGGTAAACAAAATCTGTAAAAATTTGACGAACATGAATGAAAACGCTATGATAATCATTGCTAGGAATCTTAAAAGACGCATCGGTGATTCGGGTATAACGCATTATCACCAAACTTAGCTCATTTCAATCTTCAGTCTCTGACAAGTTCGTCTAAACCCGCTGATAATAATGGATAAAATCACCTATAATTTAACATTGAAGAGCGGCAAGGCATATTCGTTTGTGATTGATATTAACAGACAGGACCGCTCGAAAGAGGCAAATAATGAGATACATGCCTTCTGGACAAAATTAGATTACCACCAGTGCAGTAATTGCCCGTTTCAGATGTCGAGCCACAAGTACTGCATGGTCGCACTGGATATTGAAGAGATTGTCGGGAAGTTTGAAAATATCACCTCTACCGAGCAAGCCGACGTGTGGGTGCACACGGAAGCCCGCTCGTACTTTAAAAACTGTGACGTGCAGGAGGCATTGAAATCTCTTTTTGGGCTTATCCTGGCCTCCGGCAGTTGCCCCTTTTTCTCCGCACTTAAACCGCTCACCTATTTCCATCTGCCATTCGCCAGCCCGGAAGAAACCATCCGTCACGTGGTGGGAACGTATCTTATCAGGCAGTACCTGATTCACCGGGAGGGCAAGTCTCCACCTGACTGGAAATTGAAGGGCATTGAAAAACTGTATGGAGAACTGGATGCCGTCAATGTTCATCTCATGAAACGCCTCCAAAACGCATCACATAAAGATGCAAACGCTAATGCCCTTTACCTGTTTGTAACATTAACAAGCCTTGCTGTAGTGGATATCAATCTGATGCTTGAGTCCCTTGACACCATTATGAGAAAAGATTTATAACAGCATCCCAGAGATGTCTCAGACACACGGTTAGATTACGAGTAGCCAGTGCCTGATAATCGGCTATAAATAGGGGTAATCCTGACCATAGTTACCCACGAATTCCATTTCTGGCTGGATTCCGTTTGTCAAGACCGGAAAAAGCTTGATTACGAACGGAAACTGACCCTCAGACCGGCAAAGACACGCGGAGCCGCAGATTTCGCAGATTACACAGATAATGCAAAACGGCTGACTCTCCCTGAATTTCCTGAATACTTCAAATAACTATTGAATGTATTTATCTCATGTAGTAAAATTTTTTTGAAGTCTATCGCGGAAACGTATGGAAATCACAGCGAACATTTGAATTTTCTTAACTAGGGAAAAATATTTGTGACAAATAACATCATTATTTTTGATACCACCCTTCGTGACGGAGAGCAATCTCCGGGCGCCAGTCTGGATATTAACGAAAAGGTCCAGATCGCACGGCAATTGGCGCTCCTGAACGTGGATGTTATCGAGGCAGGATTTCCCGTCTCATCACCGGGTGACTTTGAATCGGTAAGCAGAGTAGCCCGGGAGGTCCGGGGTATTTCCGTATCAGCCCTTGCCCGTGCCGTTGATAAGGATATTGACAGTGCTGCACGGGCATTGGAAAAGGCCGAAAAGCCGCGGATACATGTCTTTCTTGCCACCTCTGAAATACACAGAAAATACAAACTCCTCAAGGCAAAGGAAGAAATCATTCATCTGGCCGTTAAAGGGGTAAGGCACGCCTTACAATATGTTGATGATGTAGAGTTTTCACCGGAAGATGCCTCAAGAACGGAACTGGATTTTCTCGTCCAGGTCGTAGAGGCAGTTATCGATGCAGGCGCAAAGACGGTGAATATCCCGGATACGGTGGGCTATGCCGTCCCAGATCACTATGCCGCTATTATCCGTGGATTAAAAGAAAACGTTAAAAATATTGATAGAGCCATCATCAGCGTTCATTGCCACAATGACCTGGGACTTGCCGTGGCAAATTCCCTGGCAGCCATAAAGGCCGGCGCACAGCAGGTAGAATGCACCATTAATGGCATCGGAGAACGGGCCGGAAATGCGGCGCTGGAAGAGATCGTTATGGCAATTAAGACACGGCATGACTTTTATCAACGTTCTACCCGCATTGTCACAAGGGAGCTAATCGTCACCAGCAGACTGGTAAGCACCCTGACCGGACTGCGAGTCCAGAGGAACAAGGCCATTGTTGGTGAAAATGCGTTTGCACACCAGTCGGGAGTACATCAGGACGGGGTAATCAAGGAACGGACGACTTATGAGATCATGAAACCCGAAGATGTCGGGTATTCAAAAACCAGACTTGTGCTTGGGAAACTATCCGGGCGGAATGCCTTTAAAACGCGCATCAAGGAACTGGGATACGAATTATCGGAGAAAGAATTTGAACGGGCCTTTGAGGAATTTAAGCATATTGCTGACAAGAAGAAGGAGATATTTGATGAGGATATTGAAGCCATTATCGGCATCGAAAAGATGGAAGTCCCCAATATCTTTCAATTGGAAAGCCTCAGTATTAGTTGCGGACCGAATACGGTACCTACAGCCGGGGTGAGAATTAAATTACAGGATGGCCGTTTGGTTGATAACGCCACCATCGGCGATGGCCCTATCGATGCCCTTTTTAAGGCCATTGACCTGTCAACAGGCATCCCCGGCAAGCTGCAGGACTATAACATTCGCGCCGTTACCAGCGGGAAAGACGCTATGGGCGAGGTTCATGTAAACATTGAGGTGGATGGCAGGACAATCGGAGGACGTGCGGTAAGCACCGACATCATCGAGGCCAGCGCAAAGGCATATTTAAACGCCATCAACAAGGTAGCCGTAATGAAATCCAATTAGGGGCATATTGCCCTATGCCTCTACACTGCTGGAATTTTTTGAAGAACTAAACGACCGGGTAACTTTACTCTCTCTCTCAAACAAACCATGATCTGCATACCCATTATTGCAAGCAACACTGACGATGCCCTCCGGGATATGGCAGAGGCATCAAAGGTTGCGGATATCATCGAATTACGCCTCGATTATATAAAAAACCCCGACCTGAAACATCTGTTGGAAAGACGAATAAAGCCCGTAATTGTCACGAACAGACCCGTCAGGGAAGGCGGCAGGTTTGAAGGGAGTGAAGAAGAAAGAATCGCTCTCCTGAAACTTGCCATGCAGATGCAGGCTGATTTCGTCGATATCGAACATGACAGCATCCAAAACATACACAGGGACACGGTACACCAGAGCCCCACTAAAATTATTGTATCTTATCACAATTTCAGAGAGACGCCCGGCGATCTGGCAGCTACATACCAGAGGCTGGGCCGTCATGGGGCTGACATCGTAAAAATCGTTACCTATGCAACCGATATCACGGATAACGTCAAAATATATCGCTTACTTCAGCAGGCACAGTCACCATTAATCTCATTTTGTATGGGTGAACTTGGCATGATCAGCCGCATTCTGTATAAGAGATTTGGCAGTTATCTGACCTTCGCCGCGCTTCAGAAGGGTAAGGAGTCTGCCCCCGGACAGATCAATATTAACGAACTATTAAACATTTATCAGATTCGCAAACAAGATAAAAATACTGCAATTTACGGGTTAATTGGAAACCCCGTCTCTCACAGCATTAGTCCGATTATTCACAATACGCTCTTCAGGGAAATGAACTTAAATGGTGCATACGTACCTTTTAAGGTAGATAACGTTGGTGATTTTGTCAGAGCGTTTCGGGGACTGGATGTAAAGGGTTACAGTGTAACCATCCCTCATAAAGAGTCCGCAATAAATCACCTGGATGCACTGGACCTGTTGGCGAAGAAGATTGGCGCGGTGAATACCATTGTAAACAGGGATGGAAAGCTGGTCGGCTTGAACACAGACTGTAAGGCCGCCATTCAGGCATTGGAAGACATTCATCAAGTATCTGGACTGGGCACTAAGAATGATCACCTAAAAGGTAAGCGCGTTACTTTGTTAGGCGCAGGTGGCGCTGCCCGTGCCATTGCATTCGGATTGCAGGAGCGTGGTGCACAGGTAACGATTGTAAACAGGAATTATGAGCGGGCACAATCCTTAGCCAAAGACGTCGGGTGTCTATCCGGGAAACTCAATGATCTAACATCAATTGAAGCAGATATCCTGATCAATGCCACCCCTGTGGGCATGTTTCCAGAGGTCAATGAAACTCCCATTGATAAGAAACACCTAAAACCAAACATGATCGTTTTTGACACGATTTACAATCCTTTAGAGACAAGGCTGTTGCGTGAAGCCAAAACTCAGGGCTGTAAGACTCTTGGTGGTCTGCCGATGTTTGTAAACCAGGCGGCAGCACAATTTGAGCTGTGGACAGGACTAAAACCACCACTTGATTTAATCAGAGAAATTGCCTATCAAAAGTCAGAACCACCAGCGTAGTCGGTGGTTCTGACTTTGAAAGAAGCAGCATGATTGATGTCTTAATTACGAGATAGATACAAAACAGGGCATGTAATGAATGGAAAATATGTGTGTTTTTATTTATAAGGACAATATGTACAAAATATTTGTATGCATGAGAAGATAGTGGTGAATACGCTATAAAAGACAAAAATACTGATGTATTGACTGATAATGTTTCGATTATCATGTTATTTTACGAATTTTATCGGATTAAGGGTATTTGCTGATTGTGATAATAACAAATGCCATAAAGATGCTACTGATTGCAAATCAGATTGTAGCGAACATCGGCATCAAAAGGGCCATCTGTGTGAGCTAATGGCACTGGCACATTCTGCACACGAGAAATTGTTAAAGGAAAAGATGAAGGCAAACATGGAGGTTAAAATAGGCAAGAAGTTAGATAAAGTTGCTGATCTTGTTGTTGATGCCATGATTGAAAAGTATAAGAAAAATGAAGAATTTGAAAATAAATTGAATGAATCTTTAAAGAAGAAAGCGGTGGAGTAGTACCAACAACATCAGCAACACCGGGCAGGGGAAAATAACTGTAACTGTTGAAGGGCACAAAACAGGAGTTTGTTTTTTACCCAAAATTATGCCTTTGATGTCTACACCCGAAACCAATGGTTCTGGTATTTTTAATTGAAAAAAAGTGAAATATATCCACACTATGAGGATTTTATTGATGCAACAATAAGAGGATATATGGCACCGGCAGCTTAATGGTAGGAGAAAGGATGAATTGTTATGTATTTTAAACAAATTGAAGTGCCGGGGATCGGTTGCCTTTCTTATGTGATTGGCTGTCCTGCCACAAAGGTTGCGGCAGTTATTGATCCGAAAAGAGATGTACAGGATTACCTTGATATCGCGAAAAATCAGGGCATGAGGATAACGCATGTTATTGAAACGCACATCCATGCCGATCATGTAAGCGGTAATCTTGAAATTCGCTCCCGCACCGGCGCCGATATCTATTTTCATGAAACAGCGCCCATTGCCTTCGAGCATAAAACCTTAAAGGAAGGCGATTTCATAACATTAGGCACCGCAAAACTCGATGTGCTTTATACCCCCGGACACACACCGCATTCTCTCTCCCTTTTAGTGACCGATAAAAGCAGGTCAGAAGAGCCGTGGCTCATACTCAGCGGTGATCTTCTATTTGTTGGAGACATTGGAAGGCCTGATCTGGCGGGAAACGAACTGTTAGAACAGCAGGTAGAAAGTCTCTATGAAAGTATTTATAAAAAACTGGGCAAATTATCCGACCGACTGGAGGTCTTTCCTGCACATGGACAAGGTTCGCTCTGCGGAAGAGGAATGAGTTCTAAAACCTGTAGTACTTTGGGATATGAGCGCCACACAAACTTCCTGCTCCGTCTCGATTCCCTCAATGAATTTAAAAAGCACTTTATGCAGGCATTCCCCGCCCGTCCAAAGAGTTTTTCGCACATTATATCGATGAACATGAAAGGTGCGCCGTTGCTGGATAGATGCAGTGAAGGCGGGTTTCTTACTCCTCCTCAATTCCGGGAAGCAATGGAAAAGGGTGCAAAGATTATTGATACAAGAGATGCACCTGCATATGGCGGCGTGCATATTCCGGGAAGCATTAATATTGGTTTTGGAAATCAAATGGCAAACTGGATTGGTATGGCAATGGAGCCTGAATCGGATATCCTCCTTGTCTTTACCGACGACAAGAAATATCAGGATATGTGTACCCTCCTTTACAGGATTGGGTATGATAAAATTCCCGGGTATTTGCAAGGTGGTATACCAGCATGGCAAGAGCATGGTTATCCGATAGAGAGACTCCCCCAGATGTCGGTGCGGGAATTACAAGAAGAAATAACAAGAAATGTCGATCTGCGTATTATAGACGTCCGGTCAGAATCGGAATGGAATAAAGGGCACATAGAAGCAGCCGAATTAGTGCCATTGCCGGAAATGCTTCTTAAGGATGTGGATCTGCCAAAAAAAGAAAAAATTGTCATTACGTGCGGCGTTGGATATCGTGGGAATATAGGGGCCAGTTACATGCAAATGCATGGATTTACCAATGTACACAATCTTGCCGGTGGTATGTTGGCATGGACTAATGCGGGGTTTCCGGTAAAGGTATTCTCGTAATGTGCTTTTTGCCCATGAGAAAAACGTTACGTGACCTTAATCACCATTAAATTGTTAGTTATCTGAGGCCTTCAGGGAAAAAATCAATTTCAGCCGATGGAGATACTTGGGTACACCGCTTCAGTAATTATTGGTATTTCACTTGGCCTTGTTGGTGGAGGCGGTTCTATACTCACGGTGCCGGTACTCGTTTATCTTTTCGGTATTGGACCAGTTCTTGCCACTGCGTATTCGCTATTTATCGTCGGTGTTACAAGTCTTGTTGGCGCTTTATCCAAATACAGGCAGGGGCTGGTAGAGCTGAAAACTGCAGTTATATTTGGCATACCATCCATAGCGGCAGTTTACGTTACCCGCAAATCTCTTGTGCCGTTAATTCCTGAACATCTTTTCAGCGTGAGCGGCCGTGAAATAACCAAACCTGTTTTTATCATGGTTTTTTTTGCCTTTTTCATGGCTTTTGTTTCTTACTCCATGATAAAAATTGAAACAAAGGAAGATGGAGACCAGCAACCACAACGATTTAATTACCCCATGATAGTGCTGGAGGGGGCTTTTGTTGGTATTCTTACCGGGTTTGTCGGCGCTGGCGGAGGATTCTTAATAGTTCCTGCGCTGGTAGTATTCAGCAAATTACCGATGAAAATGGCTGTAGGAACTTCATTGCTTATTATTGCTGCTAAATCATTGATTGGTTTTACCGGCGATCTTGCGCACTATGCCATAGATTGGAAAATGCTGCTTATTGTTACAACAGCAGCCATTTGCGGAATATTTATTGGCAACGCCCTGAATAAAAAAATTCCCGGTGAAAACTTGAAAAAATGGTTTGGCTGGTTTGTGCTGGTGATGGGTATTTTTATTATTATGAGAGAGCTTTTTTTTCAATAAGCAATGTGACTGGAGTTGTGGTACGGCAAATCTGCAATGGGAAAAAAGTGTTTGTCGTGCAAGACTACACAAGCTATATCCATGTTTCGTTCGATTCACGAGTTGGAGAAAAAGGGTGCAAATTATTATTGCGGATATACTTTTTTTTATTTGATATAATTTCTAAACGGCGAAACCATTACAATACAAATACGGGGACACCGTATATCAACTGTTGTTATACACAAAATAATAACGAGAGGACGAACAATGGAATATGACAAAACGAAAGGACACGCATCACAAGAGTGCCTGGATACTCCCAAAATAACTGAACTCTTAATGCATCTATCCGTGCGGATTGATTCCCTTGAAAGATCGTTAGCAAACATTGAGGGCATTACTAAAAAACTTCCTGTGGTGATGGCAATAACAACCGATTCGATAGACGAGTATTACCGAAATGCCATAAATTCAGGGATTGATATAGAAGAACGCTGTAAGAAAGTGGGGGAAATGTTAGTCCAGATTACCGACCCCAAAAAGATTGATACCCTCTCCCAAATTATAAAGAAGATGGATACCCTGACTTTACTCCAGAAACAATTCGAGAGAGTGCCTGACATCCTGGCAATGATTGTGGATTCATTTGATGAGCTATACACAAACGCTGAACGATCGGGAATCGATTTCGAATCGATCGTGAAACAGGGAAAAGATACAGCATTAAAGATAAACGAACTTCTCAAATCAGACGAGTTGAAAACACTCATGAATTCCGGCATTCTGAACCCAATGGCTGTAAATATTGTAGCGCAAGCCGGATGCGCACTTGCGGAATGTAAAGAAGACCATCCAAAGAAGCTGGGAATACTTGGCATGATAAAAGCGTTAGGAAATTGTGACGTTCAATGCGCACTTGGATTTCTTATCAATTTCAGTAAACGATTTGGGCGTCTGCTCAAAAAGTGAATTGCAGCTATTTATTAGAATATTACAATAGCTATCCAGAAACACTCTCAACACAGAGGAGACTTTTCCCATGTCACAAAAAGATACATATCAGGTGGTAATTGCCGGTGGTGGTACTGCCGGTATTACGGTTGCGGCACAATTAAGCAGGAGCGGCACACCCCTGGAGATTGCCATAATTGAACCTTCAGAGAAACATTATTATCAGCCGATATGGACGCTTGTTGGCGCAGGGGTATTTCCCCGTGAGGTCTCTGAAAGAGACACAAAAGATGTTATCCCCACAGGGGTGATCTGGATAAAAGACAGTGTTATACGGTTTGATCCTGGAAATAATAATCTCACCACAGAGTCAGGAAAGACCGTCGGATACCAATATCTGATTGTTGCGGCTGGAATTCAACTTGATTGGGGCAAAATTCCCGGTCTTAAGGAATCGATTGGGAAGGACGGGGTATGTAGCAATTATTCATATCAAACCGTCGGTTCAACCTGGGAAAATATCCGTAATTTTAAAGGCGGCAATGCCATATTTACCCAACCAAACACTCCGATTAAGTGCGGAGGAGCCCCGCAGAAGATCTGTTATCTGGCGGAGCACTATTTCCGGAAATCAGGTGTACGGGATAAAAGCTCCATTACCTTTACGCTTCCGCAAGGTGTTATTTTTGCAGTAAAAAAATATGCTGATGCACTTGCGGAAGTGGTGAAAAGGAAAGGAATTGATGTGAAGTATCAGCATAATCTTGTAGCATTACGGCCTGAGAAAAAGGAAGCCGTCTTTAAGAAGGAGGAAACAAGGGAAGATGTTGTCATGAAATATGACATGATTCATGTTACTCCGCCAATGAGTGTCCCTGATTTTCTAAAAAAAAGCCCGATTGTCAGTGAAAACGGATGGGTGGATGTACATAAAGCCACCTTGCAACATAACCGTTTTGAAAATATATTTGCGATCGGTGACTGCAGCAGCCTTCCCACGTCAAAGACCGCTGCTGCTATTCGTGCACAGGCGCCGGTACTTGTCAACAATTTGCTCTCCAAAATTAACGAGGCACCATTGAATGGTTCTTATGATGGCTATACTGCCTGTCCTGTTGTAACCGGATACGGAAGCGTGATTCTGGCAGAGTTTGATTACGACAAAAATCCGAAGGAGACATTTCCCTTTGACCAGGCACAGGAACGTTACAGCATGTATGCCCTGAAGGCCTATGTTTTACCGCGGATGTACTGGCACGGCATGTTAAAAGGACGTGTGTGATGTATAAATTATACTGTGCACAGAAATCCCAGTGCATACCGATGAGGAAAACATCTTTGCAATGATCATTTTTGGGCCGGTTCCATCCAGGCGTTTGGGGCGCAGTCTGGGTATTAACAATATTCCACCGAAAATTTGCACCTATTCATGTGTCTATTGTCAGCTAGGGTGTACAATACAGATACTGGTTCAGCGCCAGGAATTTTATAAACCCGATGCTATTCTGAAAAAAATGGGAGAGAAGATTGAGAAGGTAAGACAATCCGGAGAATCCATAGATTACCTTACCTTTGTGCCAGACGGTGAACCTGCTCTGGATATTAATCTTGGTCGGGAAATCGAATTGATGAAATCGTATGGGATCAAGATTGCAGTGATTACTAATGCATCACTCATTTGGCGTGAAGATGTCAGAGAAGACCTTATGAAGGCTGACTGGGTCTCTTTCAAGATAGATTCTGCCCAGGAAGATATTTGGCGTAAAATCAACAGACCTCATAAAACTTTGCAATTAGCCTCGATTTTGAGTGGGATGCTTGAATTTGCTCAAGTTTACAGGGGAGAACTCGTGACAGAGACGATGCTTGTAAAAGACGTTACCGACGACGAAGATCATGTACGGGCGGTTGCTGATTTTCTGGTTCAGTTAAAGCCCACAAGGGCATACCTTGCTGTTCCCACAAGGCCACCTGCCGAGAAATGGGTACAGTATCCACCGGAAGAAAGAATCGTCAGGGCCTACCAAATTTTTCGTGAGAAGATCAACAGTGTAGAATACCTTATTGGTTATGAGGGGAATGCCTTTGCGTTCACAGAAAATGCAGAGGAGGATCTCTTGAGCATCACGTCTGTGCATCCCATGCGTGAGGATGCGGTAAAAGAATTTCTGGGTCGGGCAAAGGCAGATTGGTCAGTCGTTCAAAAGTTGATTGCCCAAGGTCTGCTTATCAGGAAGGAATACAACGAAAGTATCTTCTATATGAGGAAGATTCATTTTTAATTGAATATGGTAAGCAAATGAAATTATGAGAAATATTGGTTCTTGAGATTGCGAGGTCTGTATGCTTATGGTATGGATTATTATTTTTAGTCTCCTTGGAAGCGTGGTATCAGTTAGTGGGGCAGCACTTTTTCTGGTTTTTCCTGAGGGAACAAGGAGAATACTTGCTCCCTGTCTCGTCAGTTATGCGGCAGGGACATTGCTTGGGTCTGCTTTTCTCGGGATGATTCCTCACGCACTTGAATATACCCATCCGCGCTCCATACTGTCATTGGTGCTTGCCGGAATAATTATCTTTTTTTTACTCGAAAAACTGGTGATCTGGCGGCACTGCCATGTTGAGGGATGTGAAATACATAATTCGGCGGGTACCCTTATTCTTATGGGAGATGCCTTCCACAATTTAGTTGATGGGGTAGTTATTGCCGCAGCCTTTCTCTCGTCTTTCCCCCTTGGTGTGGCAACTGCGCTTGCGGTATTTGCACATGAACTGCCCCAGGAAATAGGGGATTTTGCAATCCTTCTTGAAAGTGGTTATACAAGGCAAAAGGCTTTTTTCTATAACATTTTATCCTCAGCTACCACTTTACCAGCCGCCGTAATTACCTTTTTTTTCTTAGAATCAACGGAAGCAGTTGTGCCGTATGTCCTGGCCTTTTCTGCTGCAAGCTTTATTTACATAGCAACTGCGGATCTTATTCCAAAACTGAATCAGAAAATTGGTATTCAGGCAAGTATCAGACAATTCATCCTCATCCTTGCAGGAGTGGGGACTATTGTATTGTTTCATTTGCAGCATTGACAGAATGGACGGAAAGGCGGTGATATTTTAACAACATCATGTTTCTTCGACACCTAAGAAGCTTCTTTCGTGAGCTATCCATCCGGCTTTCCTAAGCACTAAAAGATAAAGAGGTTCTATTCGATATGGAAATCGGAAGAAAAATATTTGCCTATGAAGGAATCAATATAAGTTATATTGATCATGGTTTCGGAACTCCGATGGTGTTAATTCATGGATTCGGTGCATCCTCATACTCATGGAGACACATTATAAACAGATTTGCTGGTGAATACCGCGTATTCGCTATTGACCTCAAAGGATTTGGACTCTCAGACAAGCCAAATGATTTTAACTATTCGATAAAAAACCAGAGTAGTATCATAAAACAATTTATAGAAAAGAATTGCCTGAAAGACATAGTATTGGTCGGGCATTCTTTTGGCGGCGCTGTATCCCTCCTTACCTGCCTTGATTTAAAGGAGTCTGAGAATACAATAAAAGCGTTGATATTACTGGATAGTGCAAGCTATGAACAAGCATTTCCCTATTTCATCCGATTACTTACTATTCCTGTGCTGAACAGGTTATCACTGATGCTTATACCAGCAAAAATGAACGCCAGGTTGCTTCTAAAGAAGGCATTTTTTGATGATTCTAAAATTACAGAAGAAATGGTAAATATTTATGCGTACTATAGTGGGCTGGAGGGATCTCACAATGCATTGATTACAACCGCAAAACAAATTATTCCAGACGACATTACCTGGATAGTACAGCAATATAAAGAAATAAAAATTCCCGTCCTCGTTATTTGGGGAGAAAGAGATGAAATAATCCCCTTGAGTAATGGACAAAGACTTGCAAGAGATATTCCATATGCCAGACTTGAATCAATAAGCAATTGTGGCCATATTCCTCACGAGGAATGCCCAGAAGCAACAAATAAATTGTTTGAGAATTTTCTGGCTTGCGGAGGGTGTGTTAAAATTGAAAAACACCTTTCGGTAAAACATAACTGTTAAGAAAACGATACCATTGGGGGTGTCGTATCGAGATATTCTTTAAGAAGGACCATTGCTGTCCAAATTAGCTGAGAAGTCCAAGTATACACCTTGAATTTATTGGTATTTTGGACAAGTATTTGCTGTTTTTAAACCAGGCTACCATAAATGCTGTCCGAATTACGAGAAATTAAAACTCAATTGTTTCGGTTCGTAAGGGGCAGGCGGTGTTTCAAACGGTTTATCGAGCCATGCCCAAATAGCTCGATGGGTAAAGAGGTTCATACGCAAGAGAGCCACCAAATTGGAAAGAGACCATGCGAATTTTGAGCTCAGTTGGAGATACTTCAGGATCACCATGGCGATGAGCGCTGTCCAAATTTGAATTTTCACCGCGTTTACGCTGGTTCCCACAAAGGTCTTTATCTTGAGGTTCTGTTTGAGCGCCTTAAAAAATAGTTCAATGTGCCAGCGATCCCCTTCGACAAACTCAGGGCATGCCTTATATATGACAGCAATAGTTGTAGCGCTCAATTTCATGTTATTGGTAAGAAATACAAGGACTTCGTCTTTCTCAGGGTTATAAACCTCTATCCGCCGGAGACGATGAGGGCTCTTTTCATCTGCCTGAGTTCCGGCAAGATGAATAATCTCATCTTTGAGAAGATGACCGTTCTTGGGAATTTCCTGTTCTTTGACAACCTCGTACAGGGCATAACTCTTCATCCGGGTGACAACAGAGACGCCTTGGGCCGTCCACTTGCCAAAGGGGCTGTAATCAGTATAGCCTCTCATTCGATAGACTCATGACACGTATCATCTACCACAATGGTACCGGAGTCAAAGGGTAACTGATGTGCCACCTTCACATCTGAAACATTGCCCTCTGTGATAACGGCAAAGGAAGCCGGAAAATTTATCACGGCATTGATCCAGCAGATTCAAGAAGACCTTTTGGTAAAGTTCCCACGGACGACGTTTCAAGACGGCTTGCAGATTATAGAAAAGAGACAATGGGGATTTTTGCATAGATTTCCCCCATTATTTACTTTAAGTCTGCTCTTTACAATAGGTTATAGCATAATCAGAATGGAGGAAAAGTCAACTGAAAACAATTATAAGTTGCTCATTATCAACAGGTTATAAATTTTGCAGAAGTCTTACGGGGTATCCTAAGAAAGGAGTCTCTACTTCATGACAATCTAACCGCTTTATGTTCGGCAACCGGTATGGCAGGATATAATATGTTGACAATTACAGACCACACATCACACAGGAGCTGACTGCCAGAAGGAAAGAAAAGAGGAAATGGGCAACTTGGAGATGTTGCTTTCGTACTTTGCATCCTGTAAGAGAAATCACAGAAGGTTTCCAAGACCCATTGCATTCCCTGACGCTGCAAGGATAAGCCCTATTCATATCCCCCTCCGCCTCCGTTCAGTCATAAAATTTCAGATTTCAGAAAGGACTAAATTTAACAGCTATCGAGACGAATACCATGTAATTTTCTTAAAATAAATGTACTTGGGCCATAATAGCCCACAAGACGGCGTGAAAATATACAGCACTCGCTTGTGTCCTCCCATCGTTTAACTGTGCATTCGCCTCTTGTGATGAAGGGCATGAATGAATGTGACTTTCCTGCCAAAGGTACTGTCGCGCTACTTCCGTGCTTCAGGAATGACACTCAATGCTTCACGTTTCCCATCTCGTAACACCACGACCTCAACCGGTTTACCAACCCCAGCGGTATCCATTATGTAATTGTAATCATAAATATTCGTAATCTTTTTGCCTGCAATTTCGATGATGATATCACCGTCTTTCATTCCTGCTTTTTCGGAAGGCCCGCCCGTTTTGACATTGTTTATCTTTACCCCTTCTATATTTTCAGCCGTAAAGTCTGGAATGGTCCCCCAATAGGCCCTTCGGGTTACCCTCTCAGTTCTTCGTTCTCCTGACTGCACAACCTTTACATAATCGGGGCGTTCTGGATTTTTAACCAAGTCAATAATCATTGATCGAGCGAACTCGGCAATTCTCACCATACCGTCATAATTAAGGGTTTCCGCATCATCCGTAGGGCGATTATAATCTTCGTGTACTCCGGTGAAAAAATGAATTACCGGAATCTCTTTGGGATAAAAAGCAGTAACATCTGTGGGTTGATAGGGATCCTGGAGGAGTTTTAAATTAAATTTAGCGGCCACATTGCATTTTTCAATCAGACGAGTCCAGGTGTTGGATGAACCAATCCCTTCAACTATCAGATTATTCTCCTTAAGCCGCCCTACCATATCAAAATTAACGTAAGCAATAACATTTTTTAAAGGAACCGTTGGATGTTCAGCGAAATAAGAAGACCCAAGACATCCCAGTTCTTCACCCGACCAGAGTGCAAAGATAACACCTCGTTTAAACATCTGGGGTTTCGCCCTCCGCTCTTCTGCCAAGGCAGAAGCTAATTCCAGAACAGTGGAGACCCCTGATGCGTTATCGTCGGCTCCATTATGAATCTGACCCTCCTCACCCTTATGGGCCAGTGAATCGACTCCGCCATAACCAATGTGATCATAGTGGGCGCCAACAATGATATATTCAGAACTTGCCGCGACGTCACCAGGCGGCAAAAAACCAAGGACATTACGGTCTGTTTCTTTCAACTGTTCCACTGCTGCGGAAATTTTTACCTTTACATTCGGCAAGTCGAAACTACCCTCAATTCGCGGATTTTCCTGATCCAATTCCGACTGAATGGCCTCAAGATTTTTGCCAGAACCGGCAAAGAGCGCTCCAGCTATCTTTCCAGTAATTGAAGCAACGATAATTCCTGAGTTAGCAGATGCTTTATCGCTGGAAAGAGGCATCAATTCGCCGGCACCGGGTGATTTCGGACCGATAACCACCAATAAGGCCTTTGCCCCGCGTTCACGGGCAATCATTGCCTTGTAACGCAACCCTGCATACCTGCTGAGCTCCAGATGTCTTCTCATGTCCACCTTTTCTGGGACATGATGAAGTATCAGGACTATTTTATCTTTTACATCAAGTCCCGCATAAGAATCATAAATAGTACCTTCATTTCCTGAGCTGGATAATCCGTAACCGGCAAAAACTACCGGTCCTTCCACCTCGCCGTTTGCAGTGAATGCGACAGGAAGAAAATCATTATCTATATCAAACTTCACCGGTTCCTTTTCAATGCCATCCTTGATAATATAAAAATGATTTTTATCGGGAATCAATTTTGATCCTGAGATAAAGGGAAATTCCTGGAAAAAAGTTTTTTTATCGCCAAGAGTCTTTAAACCAATTTCTTTAAAATAATTAGCAATATAATTTGCTGCCATTTGCGTACCTTTTGTGCCTGTCAACCGTCCTTCCAATTCATCAGAGGCAAGAAATTGCACTTCGGCACGAAGATCGGTAGCGGTTATTTCCGGTGAGAATTTATGCCCTGTTTTCTCAGGAGCTGGCTCTTTTTGAGAAGGAATGTTGATTGCCTTTTGTGGTAAGTTCTCCGGCGTGTCGAATGTATGCTCCGGCGGTGATGCAGATCTCACACTTGCTAATTTTAATGCACTAAGAGCCGCTTCGTGATCCCAATCTGCAAGGAATAATTGAGAATCGCCGTTGGCCGTCCTGCCGGAAGTCCACGCAAGATGCTTACCATCGGGCGAAAAAACAGGTAATCCATCAAATTTATCATTGAAAGTCACCCGCACTGGTTCTTTTTCACCCAAGGCATCCACAATAAACAACTCACAATTGGTAAATCCAAACTTATTGGAATGGAAGATGACATAATCACCGGAAGGATGAAAATAAGGAGCCCATGACATTGATTTGAAGTCAGTCAACCTCCGTATATCAGTGCCATCAAGCTTCATCGTATAGACATCAGCAAGCATGCCGTTCTCATTGAAATGACGCCAGATAATCCTTTCACCATCAGGGCTGAAAAACGGGCCGCCATCATACCCGGGCCAGTTGGTTAATCGCTTTTGTTCAGAACCGTCGGCATTCATAATATAGATCTCGCCAAAATAGGCAGGATTAGTTTCAAAACGCTTTTGATCTTCTGGCGAAAGATTTTCAGCCGGATAGGCGTCTCTCAGAGAACAAAACACAATTTTACTCCCATCGGGTGAATAGGCACCTTCTGCATCATAGCCGACGGCATCTGTTAAACGCTTTAGTGAACTTCCGTCACGTTTAGCCAAAAAAATATCGTAACTTGAATCATAATCCCACGTAAAACGACGTTTTTTCCCGGAAGCACGAAATTCAAATTCTGCATCTTGCTTTTTCTTTACCTCGGGGTCGAGATGGGTTGAGGCAAAGAGGACTTCGTCGGAATTGGATCGGAAAAATGAGCAGGTTGTTTTACCCATTCCCGGAGAAACCCGGTGAGTATCCCCCGTTTCCAGATTCATTATATAAATCTGGTAAAAAGGATTTTCCAGTTCGCGTTCACTTTGAAATATCAGGAATTTGCCATCTTGAGAAAAATATCCCTCTCCCGCACTTTTCCCCTGGATGGTCAATTGCCGGATATTCGCCAAAAATTGTTCTTCCCCTCTTTCATTTCCATTGGTATTTACAACACCACAGTGAAAAAATATTGCTGTTAATAACACAATAAAAGTAATCGTTGAAATTATGTGCTTCATAAGATTTTCCTCCCCCCTACTCGATCCACAATTGCCTATTTTACCAAGTAGGAATGTAAAAAACAGATAAACTTCATTATTCAAACAACAATTTTTTCTAATGGCACTGCATCTATTTTGAGCAATTTACATTTTACAGGTTAATAGTTGCCTTTGAATGAACTAAATTGCCTGTAAATAGTGAAAAATCATTATTTCTATCGTGCTTATCATAATGGATAAAGCATCTAACTGTCAATCTGCCAGCCAAATTTTCTTTTCGTTTAAATCTTTTGATTAACTTTCCCGTTTTCGTTACTTACATAAATGCGAATGTTTAATGGATTTCATACCGTAAGGCATTCTAGTTATTCGATAAACTCATGACAAGGCTTGTCCATCAGCCACGAGGCTGTCTATCAGTATATCTATCATCCTCAGACACCGAATCGTCATGAATTGATCAATTATCTCAGACGCGCTCATCACAAGCGCAAAAACAAAGGCAAAGGCATCGGTAGAAAAGAGCGAAAAACCAAAATTCCCAACAGAATATCCATAGATAAAAGACCCCGATCTGTAGAAACACGCCACCAGTTCGGACACAGGGAAGGCGATAGCCTTGTTTTCCAGAAAGAGTACCGCTGTTTTAATTTGCTTACCAGAACGTAAAAGCTGCCTTGTATTGACCGTAAGGGCGCCAGAGAGACGAAAGATGCAATCATCGCCCGATTACGACGCCTTCCACAGGATGCCAGGAGGAGTCTTACCATGGATAACGGAACCGAGAATACACAACACCAGGAAATCACTGCCACTCTTTACACCAAATGCTTCTTTGCTCATCCCTATTCCTCATGGCAACGTGGTACGAATGAAAATATCAACGGCCTTGTCCGATAGTTCTTGCCAAAGGGTACTGACTTTAATAAAATCACTGAACAACACATATCACAGGTTGAATCTTTAATCGACAATTGACCAAGAAAGTTTCTGAATTTTAATACCCCTTATGGGGGCGCTCCTCCAAGAGTGTTGCACTTCAAGATTGAATGTGCTCTATCTATGTAAAATTCTTCATCTCTGAAAAACTAAGTAATTATTATGGAAATTATTGAAAATATTAACAAAAAACTGGCAAGATACCTCATAAATGATTTTGATAATACAGACAACAAAATAGTACGCACCCGTTACGGTGTTGTTGCTGGCTGGACGGGGATTATTGCATCAACTGTACTATTTGTAATAAAGATGGGCCTCGGTCTTATGTCCGGTTCCGTGTCGGTTATTGCAGATGCCTTTCATCTGCTTTCTCACCTGGCCAACTCAGTCATACTTGTTGTCAGTTTCATGGTAACCGCCCGCCCTGCCACCAGCAGAAATCCATTTGGACATGGGAGGATGGAACATATAGCCCCCCTCGTTATGTCAATATTCTTATTTGTATCCGGTATACAGATTGGAGAACAATCACTTCATCAGATTATTGAACCTCACGCATATCACTATTGGCCCGCCCTGGTTTGGATACTTCTTCTGACCATCCTGGTAAAACAATGGCTTGCACAATTTATTAACTATCTTGGTGAAAGTGTTGATTCTCATGCCATTGTAGCCAATGCCGCACATCAGAATATTGAGGCGATAATAACGTTTACTGTTATCGGAGGATTAATAACAGGTCATAAATTCAATTTTCCTGCAATTGATGGTTATATCGGTATACTGGTTTCCGCCTGGCTCCTCTACCTTGGTTATTCACACGGTAAAGAGGCGATAGTCCCACTCCTTGGACAAGCGCCCAGCAAAGATATTTTGAAAAGAATACGTGAAACAGCGAAATCTGTGGAAGGAGTTGATGATATACACGAAATCATCGTTCACGATTACGGCTCTCTGTATTTAATATCATTTCATGCTGAAATCTCAGAAGAGCACGGACCTGCCGAAATGCATGAAATAAGCGAAAGGTGCGAACAAAAATTGAGAGACACCTTTGGGGGAGAAGCCACTTGTCACACAGATCCTGTCCTTAAGAAATCGCCAGAACTCCAACAAACAGAGTATCAGTTTAAAGAACTCCTTAAATACTTTCCAAAAATACTAAATTACCATGATTTCCGAATCGTAGCAGCTTCTCCTGAAAAAATGATCATTGTTGCAGATATTGATTTAGCGGATGATATACCAGAAGAAGAAATCGATCAGATTAATAAAAATCTTTCTTCTCTCATCGTTGCAGAAATACCCAACATTGAATATTGTAGTTTTTACATAACTCCAAAATTTGCTTATTAAGCCGTCTTTTCGTAAATCCGTACGACAACTTCAGCAAAAATGGCTATTCGTTTTATACGGCAATAGTAGTATTGAAAAGACACATTGAAGATCCAGGTTGACAAACGGTTACATGGAATAAATCGTTGCATTCTTATAAATATTTTGATAATAGTAGGGGCGAAGCATTTGCAAATGAGTGGTATAAATGAGTTCATACCCATACCAGCAAATGCTTCGCCCCTACTTTTTTTAATCAAATAATCCAGACAAAGAAAGGTGGAAATATGAGCCGGAAAATACTGTACACCCCTCATGAAGTAAATGAACTTATTTCGATAGAACCTGTTGTCCTTATAGATATCAGGGACATCGAACATTTCATAAATGGACATATCCCAAGTGCGGTAAACATACCTGACATATTCTTCTACCTGAGTGAAAGCACCCCGGAAGGTTTAACCAACATGCAAATAAAATTCAAAGACCTTTTCTCAAACGCGGGATTATTGGCGGAAAAAACTGCAATCGTGTATGAAGACAGTTTAAACAACCGATACGGCGGTTCATGCAGAGGATACTGGCTGCTCAGTTATTTAGGGCATGTAAAATCAGGCATCCTCGATGGCGGTTTATCCGCATGGATAAAGGCCGGTTTTCCAGTTAGTAAAGAAATAAGTTTGCCAAAACCAACTGATTTCTCACTCAATCTGAATAATAGTATCATGGCAACGAAAGACGATGTCCTCAAGGCATTGCATAATCCGTCAATAACCCTGCTTGACGATCGTGACAAGGTTGAATGGATTGGAGAAAGTTCGTCGCCTTACGGCGTTGACTTTGCGCCAAGAAAGGGCAGGATACCGGGAGCAAAATGGATAGAATGGTATGAATTTATGGAGCAGGCGCTGGAAGTCCCCGCCTTTAAATCAAAAGAGGCAATACAAGAGTTGTGTGCAAAAAAGGATATTTATCCTGACGACAATATTATCATTTATTGCTTCAAAGGGTCGAGGGCTTCAAATACCTATATCGCCATGAAGGAATCCGGTTTTAAAAATCTAAGAGTCTATTTCGGTTCGTGGAACGAATGGTCAAGGCACCCAGAGTTGCCCATTGAAGAAGGTCCTCCAAAGGCATGATAAATAGTTACCATAAACCCGACAAACTGCATTTTGATGATTAAAATGCTGATTCTTTTAATTTTGTGAATATGGACGTTAAAGCTGTTATAATATATACACACGTGTTGAATTACGATTCAAAACGAGCGAGGCGTCCAATTAATGAACCAAAAGCGGTGTCTTATACTGATCAATCTAAGACACCTGTTTTTCATGAAAATTCTTCGCAACACAATGGATTTAGATGAGACAATGAGATTTTTATATTCAAAATACCGGCGTAATAGACTGACAGCCCAACGTGCCGGGGGCAATTATAATGACCCGTCTAATTATTGTTAAGTCTAATAGAACATGGATACATCACGTTATGTTGAAATGAAAGATATAATTCGAGAAGCTGCTTTGAAACTGATCATGATGAACAGTACTTTTTCAAAAGTATCACTTGAGTTTCCTAAATACCGTAACAGCCAGAGTGGTAAGCTTAGAATATCTGAACAAGAATCGAAAATTATCTTTTCAAATATTTTCATGGAGAAAAGAATAGCTTTTTCTATTGAAGTACCTACTGTTTCTAAACATTCATTTTCAGGTACTAAGGGAATGAGCGCGAGATTTGATTTAGTAACGTATAATCCAGATTTTCATGAAGATTTCGATTGGATTATTGAATTAAAGGCACATAATCCAGAATATAAGTCAATAAAAAAGGACATTGAAAAAATGGTTAAATCAAATTGCAATTGCATATGGTTTCATACAATAGAGAATGAAAATAGAGGTACGATGCCTTCTTTATTGAAAAAGATTCGTGACGCATTTGACGAAAATGTTCCAACACCTAATAGTACCAATCAATGTATAATCGCTATTGTAGTCATAAAGAAAAAGCTGCTATACTCCAAAGAGTTTAATTTAAATCAATGGAATAGTAATTTCATAAACGATATATCAAAATTTGAAAAATTGACCTAACAATTGCGTGCACTTGAACGAGTGCCACGGGACGCTGATTCAGCACGTAGTTGGATTGATTAAAGCGAACGATTATTTAGCAGGCTGTCGTGATTCAGTGGCACTCGTCAGTGACGCTGGTGTTAGACGGTAAAACAATGTCGCATATTGCTTCAAGACGATTGATATGATAATATCCACATCATGGATTACAACATAGATTTGAACAACGTGCCGAAGATGATTTGAACTATTATGATAAATACGACTAGAGCATTATCTCCAAAGCAATCCTTGAATATTTAGTCTGACAGATTTGGTCGTGCAAAGCAAACCTAATGAACGCCAGAAATTCTGAGATTAAAATGTCGAGTTACGATCCTCAATTCAACCTACACGACTGCATTTTTATAAATACGTCTGATATCCACGGGATTGCATCCCAGGAATGGGCACTTTTAATGTCAGATTGAGACAGGAAAGTAAGAAAATATGTTCAGAATAGAAAAACACAAACAGTCCATTGAAAGAATCTGTAAAGACCTTCGTGTGAAGAGCCTCAATCTCGTTGGTTCCGCGTCAAGGGAAGATTTTGAACCAGAACGAAGTGATATAGATGTCCTTGTAGAATTTGACGGCCTCGACAGACTCTTTGACCGTTACTTTGAACTAAAAACACGACTTGAGGAGGAGTTGGGAAGACAAGTTGATGTTATTCAGGACAGGGCGGTGAAGAATCCTTACGTTAGGAGAAGTCTGATCCAAGATAAGGTGCGAATATATGGATCATAATCCCAAAGCTTATCTTTTCGATATTAAACAGGCGTGTGACGAAATCAACGAATTCATTCAAGATATGAGTTTCGATGAATATTCTTGCAATTCCTTAGTGAAGGCCGCTATAGAGCGTAAATTCATGATAATTGGCGAAGCAATGACGAGACTGAAAAGAGAGTATTCAGAAATAATAGACAAAATTACCGATCATGAGAAAATTATTGGTTTTCGCAATGTCCTTGTTCATGGTTATGATATCATTGACGATGCAACGGTCTGGTCTGCCATAAAGGATAGTATGCCTGCACTCCGACACCAGATTGAAGATATATTGAACGCCTAGCACTCATAGACATTACCTATATTTCTGGCAAAAATGGCAAAGATTCAACATCACTTCATTCCACAGTCCAGAAGAAATCCAGACTACCAAGAAGAAGGGATTAGAAAGCGTATTTAGCTATTGTGCTTTTTGAATTGAAACAAAAGCCACGGGAAAGGGAATTCTTCCCGACATTCCTTTACAGTAGAGGTGTTATATTACGATCATTTGAGGAGGAATCTCTGTGTCCGTTTTTGATAATAGTGAGTATGATAATCATGAGCAAGTCCTGTTTTGCCGCGATGCAGCGTCTGGTCTTTTTGCCATCATTGCCATCCATGACACTACATTAGGGCCTGCTGCCGGTGGGTGTCGCATGTGGCCTTATGCCACCGTGGACGATGCCGTGTATGATGTGCTTCGGCTTTCCCGGGCGATGAGTTATAAGAATGCGCTTGCCGGTCTGCCTCTGGGAGGAGGAAAAGCGGTAATCATTGGCGACCCGTTTAAAGAGAAGGATGAGAAACTCCTTACTGCATTTGCCCGGTATGTTCAGAAATTAGGTGGTCAATATTACGCGGCGGAAGATATAGGCATTGGTGTTAAGGACGTGGAAGTCTTTGCAAGGGAGTGTAACTATGTTTTTGGTTTGCAAAAAACGGGCGATCCCTCCCCTTTTACTGCCCTCGGATGTTTTCATGGCATAAGGGCCTCGGTAAAACATAAACTTGGCTGCGATAGCCTCGAAGGGCTTACGGTAGCGGTGCAGGGGGTTGGGAAGGTAGGTCAGTATCTCTGTAAACTTCTACATGAAGCCGGCGCCGGACTCATCGTTACCGATGTGAATTCCGAAGCACTTGACTTTGTGGTGAAAAACTATGGGGCAAAGGCGGTAACCTCTGAAGATATTTACTCGCAGGAAGCAGATATATTTTCTCCGTGTGCAATGGGAGGTACGCTGAACGACGACACCATTCCTCAGCTTAAGGCCGGTATTGTTGCAGGCTCTGCGAACAATCAGCTTGCCGAAGCGCGCCACGGTAAAATGCTTTCCGACAGAGGTATTTTGTACGCACCAGATTATGTAATCAATGCGGGCGGCATGCTCAACGCATCGGGCGATATCTTTGAGAAATATGATATAAAAGAAGTAATGAAAAAGATAACAGGTCTGTACGACGTCACTTTAAGAATATTCGAAACAGCACAGCGGGAGGGAAGGCTTACTTCTGAAGTTGCCGATGAGCTTGCCCGGCGGAAAATCGCTGAGGGAAGAGTATCGAAGAAACAACATGAAAAACCATAGTATCTTCCCTAAATTATTTCTCTAGAAATCACTCTTGTCCAAATTAAGTTTTTAGAGTAGAGCCCTGATTTGATATAAGAGAGTTGGTATGGAAAAACTCATTAACCAAAGGAGGGCTCAAGGATGAATAAATTTTGTAGCATATTTAGTCAGCTGTTGCAATTATTTCCTCGTTCAGAGTTTTATCGGGCGGTAAAAGAGACCAATGCCGAATATCATGCCAGAGGGTTTTCTTGCTGGGAGCAGTTTGTTTCCATGCTTTTTTGCCAATTAGGCCGAGCACATTCTTTAAGAGAAATTACGGGAGGTCTCAGGAGTTGTGAGGGTAAGTTGGCACTTTTGGGGATTACCGCACCGAGTCGTTCTCCGCTTGCGTATGCCAACGAACATCGTCCGTGGGAACTTTACCAAAAGGTATTCTTGAATCTGCTGGATCAATGCCGTGATAAATTTCCCGGGAAGAAAAAATTCAGATTTAAGAATCAGTTGGTCAGCCTGGATTCTTCCACAATTGACTTGTCCCTGTCACTTTTTGACTGGGCAAAATTCCGCCGTACAAAAAGGGGCAGTTAAATTACATCCTATTCTGGATCATGACGGTTATCTTCCTTCCTTTGCTGTTATCACAGAGGGCAATGTTTCAGATGTGAAGGTGGCACATCAGTTATCCTTTGACCCCGGTACCATTGTGGTAGATGATACGTGTCATGAGTCTATCGAATGAGTGGCTATACTGATTACAGCTTCTTTGGCAAGTGGGCGGCCCAAGGCGTCTCTTTTGTCACCCGAATGAAGAGTAATGCCCTGTACGAGGTTGTCAAAGAACAGGAAATTCCCAAGAACGGTCATCTTCTCAAAGATGAGATTATTCATCTTACCGGAACTCAGGCAGATGAAAAGTGCCCTCATCCTCTCCGGCGGATAGAGGTTTATAACCCTGAGAAAGACGAAGTCCTTGTATTTCTTACCAATAACATGAAATTGATCGCTACAACTATTGCTGCCATATATAAGGCATGCCCTGAGTTTGTCGAAGGGGATCGCTGGCACATTGAACTATTTTTTAAGGGGCACATTCAACCTTGAAGTGCAACACTTGGTGGAGCGATTTCATAAGGGGTATTAAAATTCAGACATTTTCTTGGGCGATTATTGAGCATGGATTCAATATGTGATATTTGTTGTTGTGTAATTTTACTAAAGTCGGTACCCTTTGACAAGAACCATCGGACGAGGCCGTTGTTATTTCCATTCGTACCACGTTGCCATTAGGAATAGGGATGAGCAAAGAAGCACTTGATGCCAAGATCGGCAGTTATCTCACGATGTTGTGTATTCTCGGTTCCGTTATCCATGGTTAGACTCCTCCTGGCACCTGGTGGAAGGTATAGTAATCGGGCGAGGATTGCGTCTTTCGTCTCTCTGGTACCCTTACGATCCAGTTTTGTAAGCAGCACAAGACGGCTTTTGCGTTCTGTCAGGCTGTTTAAAGTGGCATCACTTTTTCTGGATACCAAACTATCACCTTCCCAGTGTCCGAACTGGAGGCTTGTTTCCACAGACCGAGGCCTTGCATCAATGGATATTCTGTTGGGAATCTTGGTTTTTCGCTCTTTTCTACCGATGCCTCTGTGTTTGCGTTTGCGGTGAGCACACCTGAGACAATGGATCAATCCATAACGGCTCGGCATCTGAGGATGATAGATATATTGGTAGATAGCCTCGTAACTGATGGATAAGCCTTGTCATGAGTTTATCGAATAACCTGGATGGTCTTTCTTTATCCGTCCAGCAATAATCTCAGGAGACCAGCCTATCGTGAGCTTCTCCCTTCGTTGAACTCAAGGCATGCTTGTACGTATTCCCGCGTAGAATTATTTTTCAGCCGGAGTCGACAACTGGCTTTGATTCTCCGCTGTTCTGCACGATGATGTGCCCGATGCGACAAGTATAGTTTATGTTCCGGTGAAGAATTGCATCTGAGCGCCCGCGAAATAGTACTCTTGTGGCGACCAAGTGCTCTCGCTATTTCACTTGCTGTTTTTCTTTCGGACCGTAGCTCTGTTATTTTGTCTTTCTCAGTTATGGTGAGATGCGTGTATTGGTTTTCCATAGACACTTAGGATAACATTTTCCTTCCTATTTTCCCAAATGTTGTACTTCAAGGTTGAATGTGCCGGGTAATTCCGAAGGCAAGGGCACCATTTTGTGAGCAAATCTTCGTAGTAGTATAACATTAACAAGCAATGTACTAAAGGAGGTATCAAGTGTATACAATAACCATAAATTTTACTTATGCAATAAGAATACTACGGGGTGCCGATTATCGTAACGCAAGAATAATTTGCTGAATTATGGCTTAATTTTACGCGAAAATGTACCGATATATACAATTATTCTGAGTTAATGTCAGCATTGTCCGGTTAGGAAATTGCGTAATACATGCGTCAAGAAAACCGAGAAAAAATACTGTTTTGAGGAGATATTTTACTTGACAAATCAGCAAAAAGCGCAGGCACAATTTTTCGTAAAAACC
>WBZR01000546.1_pt1 | contig 58985 bp, 49 predicted proteins | sample 5204231 | NCBI WGS metagenome assembly WBZR01 (sample SAMN12412403, study PRJNA552823) | activated sludge metagenome | isolation source: activated sludge from anammox sidestream of wastewater treatment plant... | place: USA: Virginia | collected 2017-08 | reverse complement strand
GCCCAGGTGATCATGTCATTTTTCTTTGGAGGCAGGTTGTCATTATAGTACGGATAGAATTTGAAAATGAAAGAAGGCATTGCCATACCTGCAAGTGCCGACATCATAATGGCAATAGCAATAAAAATTCCGGTAAGGCCATATTGCTCTTCGGTAAAAAGTCCTTGTTTGGTAAAAAGATAGGTATTTAAAAGTCCGATGGCAAAGCCAAAATAGATCACAGCGGAGGAAATAATACTTTGCCTTCGGATGTCACTCATAGGGTAAAGATAATGAATAGTGAATGGCCAAAAGGCAACGGGCAAGAGTAACTGTTATTCTGCTTTCTTAACCGTGATGTAAAAATTTTTGTCGATCTGCAAACCGTCTTTAGTTGCATCGGATACATTCATTTCTTTCCATTCCGTTGCCGGGTACAGCCAGAGATTTGGATCGTTGGCTAAACGAACAGGCATATTGAACCCGTCAACACAATTTGACCAATGGTAAGAAAGTTTGTTTCCGCTGATCTTATATTCCAGCACCGGGATCTTTGCCGTTCTTAAATACTGGTCAAATATTTTAGAGAGGTCTTTCCCTGATTCTTTACTGAAATAGTTTTCGATATCTTTTGAATTGACGGTCTTATGATAGAAGGTTTTGGTCAGGCCTCTTAAAATTTTACGGAATAACTCATCATTGTTGATCACCTGCCTGATCGTATGGATCATGTTGTTTCCTTTGTTATACATATCACTGCTGCCTTCCTTGTTCACACCATAAGGCCCGATGACAGGCTTATCATTCCTTATTGTCCTGCGCAAGCCCTGTGTATATTCATCGGCTGCTTTTTTCCCGCCCTGGCATTCTACAAAAAGTGTTTCGGTGTAATCGGTAATGCCTTCATGCACCCACATGTCTGCCACATCATTGGTAGTGATATTATTCCCGAACCATTCATGGCCGCTTTCATGAATGATGATATAATCCCATTTCAGCCCCCATCCGGTTCCCGACAGATCTCTTCCGAGATAGCCATTCATATAATGATTGCCATAAGCAACTGCGCTCTGATGCTCCATGCCCAGATGAGAAGTCTCAACTAACTTATAACTGTCTTCATAAAAAGGATAGGGCCCAAGCCAGTATTCAAAACAATGAAGCATGGGTTTTACATTAAGGCCAAATTGTTTTTTAGCTCTTGCCAGATTATAATCCAAAACCCAGTAGCTTAGATCCAATACTCCTTTTTCGCCCATCATGGTATCGGTAAAGTTTACATATTTCCCGATGTAGGGAATGATATCATAATTGTTGATCGGGTTCACTACGTTCCATGTCCAGGTAGTAGTACCGTTTTTATTATCCGTTTTGTCTTTCAGTCTTCCATTGCCCACTGCCACTAAAGTATCAGGAGCAATGATCCGAAGTGTAGCGCCATTATCCGGCTCATCACTCTGATGATCTTTGCAGGGATACCATACACTGGCGCCGAGCCCCTGGCATGCCACTGTCATCCAGGGACGGTTTAAGCTGTCTTTGGTAAAGATCCAACCGCCATCCCAGGGCGGATTCCTTGCAATTCTTGGATTGCCATGATATACTACGCCGATCGTATGGACTGAGTTCAGTTCTGTTTTCGGCAGAGGAACATGCCAAACATTTCCTTCATTGTAATATGGCTTTGGTGGATAATTGATATATAGTTTGCCATCGTAATACAAAGTATCAATGGTCAGGGGCTGCTGCAGGTCTATCTGCATATAATCTGAATGATCTTTCTGAACCACTTTATATTCTATGATTACTTTTCCTTTAATGGACTTCTCATTGTAATTCGGATCTATTGTAATGTCGTAATGCAAAACATCCCACCACGATCTTTCGGGGCCTATGGTGCCGCGGAGTGTATCCTGGTGAGTGAAACTGGTTTTGTTGTTCAGCAACTGTGCCCGGGAAAAATTAGTGAGGCACAATAAAAAAAATGATCCGTAAATAACATGAAGAATGTATTTTGCCATAATCTTGTTTGAAGATGTAAATTTAATCGTTCAATATCAATTATGATCGTTAAAAGGAAATATTGGTTGCTCATCACTGCTTGCATACTGATGATATCCTGTTATAATAAGAACAAGGAAGAGCGGAATGTTTTTCATTACAATGAGACCACCGGTATTGCATCCCTGGACCCTGCATTTGCAAAGAATCAATCCATCATGTGGGCGGTACACCAATTGTACAATACATTGGTGGAAGTGGATCAGAGCCTGAATATCGTTCCTTCGCTGGCCAAAAGCTGGGATGTGTCGGATGACAGGCTAACCTGGACCTTTCATTTGCGTGATGATGTTTTCTTTCATGACGACCCGGTTTTCGCCGGAGGCAAAGGCAGAAAGATGACTGCCTCGGATGTGGTGTACAGTCTTTTGCGGATCATTGATAAGGAAACGGCGAGCCCCGGCGCATGGATCTTCAATCGTAAGGTGGACAGTCTTCATCCTTTCACTGCCGTTGATGATACCACTTTTCAGGTAAGACTGATCCAGCCTTTCAAGCCTATGCTGGGAATACTATCCATGCAATACTGTTCTGTGGTTGCAAAAGAAGCGGTGGATCAATATGGGAATAATTTCCGGAGCCATCCTGTAGGAACCGGCCCTTTTCAGATAGTGGCCTGGGAAGAGGGGCAGGCCCTGGTGTTGAAAAAGAATGATCATTACTTTGAAAAAGACAGTACAGGCAAACGTCTTCCTTATCTCGATGGAGTTAAAATCTCATTTTACGACAGCAAAGCCACCGAGTTTTTATTGTTCCGTGAAAAACAATTGGAATTCATCAACGATATTGAAGCTTCGTTTAAAGATGAAGTGCTGACCAAGATGGGAACATTGAGAAAAGAGTGGGAGGGGAAGATCATATTACAGACACATCCTTATCTGACCATAGAATATTTCGGCATCCTGGTGGATACGGCCAATGATCTGGTAAAAAATTCCCCGATGCGTTTCAAAGCGGTTCGCCAGGCCATCAATTACGGGTTTGACCGGAGAAAAATGATCCTTTACCTGAGAAATTCATTAGGCACTCCTGCTGAATCGGGATTCGTTCCTATGGGTCTTCCTTCATTCGATTCTACCCTGGTCAAAGGATATGCTTACGATCCATCCATGAGTAAAAAACTTTTGGCTGAAGCAGGTTATCCTGACGGCAAAGGATTGCCTGTGATCAAACTGTTGACCATACCGATCTATTCCGATATGGCAGATTTTGTTGCCAAACAATTAAGTGAGATCGGAATTCCTGTCCAGGTGGAAGTGGTACAGAAATCCCTGTTGCTGGATATGACAGCGAATTCAAGAGCATTGTTCTTTCGCGGAAGCTGGATAGCAGATTATCCGGATGCTGAAAATTTTCTGTCGGTTTTCTATTCAAAAAATCCGGCTCCCCCCAATTATACCCGGTATAATAATCCTAAGTTCGATAAGTTGTTTGATGCAGCGCTGAAAGAAAACAATGATTCCTTGCGGTATGAATTGTACAGGGAAGCCGATCAGTTGATGATCCGTGATGCGCCGGTGGTTCCCTTGTGGTATGATGAAGTGGTGCATTTTGTGCAACCTTATGTAAAAGGATTTGATGCCAATGCTTTGAACCTGCTGGAACTGAGAAGGACGAAACTGGAGAAATAAATTTTATTGATAAAAAGTGCTACCGGTTAGTTTTTTCACAGAAGGCTTTTATGATCTTTTCTGCATGTTCCCTGGAATTTTCTATGAACAAGCGGTGGGTGTTCAGTCCTCCGCAAATCACGCCGGCGAGATAAAGGTCAGGGATATTGGTCTGATAAGTTGTTTCATCCACTTCAGGTTTCATCACTCCGTCAGCGGATAAATGCACTCCCGTATTTCGTAAAAAATCAAGATCGGGCTGATAGCCCGTCATAGCGATCACCCAATCATTTTCCAGACTTATCATTCCTTCAGGGGTTTTTATCAGCACTTCTTTCTCTCTTATTTCCTCAATGGCGGAGTTGAAATAAGCTTTGATGGATCCTTCGCTGATCCGGTTCTCAATATCTGGTTTCACCCAGTATTTCACTCTTTCGCCAATAGAATTTCCTCTTACCATCATAGTTACTTCAGCACCTTTTCTCCATGTTTCCAAAGCAGCATCCACTGCGGAGTTGCTGGCACCCACCACGATCACTTTCTGAAATGCATAGAAGTGCGGGTCTTTGAAATAGTGAGTCACTTTCGGCAGATCCTCTCCCGGTACATTCAGCAGGTAAGGAATATCATAAAATCCCGTTGCAATGATTACAGAACTTGCCGTGTATTGATCTTTATCAGTAGTGACTATAAAATTTGTATCCGGGTGTTTTTCTCCTCCATTTTGTTTATTGTCTTTTGAATTTTGCCTTTTTATTTCTTTCACCTTTTCAAACAAATGAATGTTTATTTTTTCAGCCTGTGCTACTCTCCGGTAGTATTCCAGCGCTTCAGGCTTTGAAGGCCTGGCATTTTTGGAAACAAAAGGAATACCGCCGATTTCCAGCCTCTCCGAGGTCGAAAAGAAGGTCATGTTCTCAGGATAGTGGAACAGTGAATTGACCAGGCATCCCTTTTCAATTATAAGATATTCAATGCCTGCATTTTTAGCTTCAATCCCGCAGGCCAGCCCGATTGGCCCCCCGCCGATGACGATGATTGGGTAGTGCACTTTTATTCAATCATTTTATACAAATGTAAAACCAAACAGCGCTAAAAAAAGTTTGAATGATTTATCTATAATTTTGACAGATGCCCGTAATAACAGTCAGGGAAGCAAAAATAAATGATGCCGGGATCATTGCCGACATGAGCCGGAAAACATTCTATGAAACCTATGCCCCATATAACAGAGCTGAGGATATGGATCACTTCATGAATGAAATTTTCACAAAAAATGAATTGATGAATGAAGTCGGTGCAACAAATAATATTTTTTTGCTGGCGTACGCTGATGGCCAGGTTGCCGGTTATGTACGAATGAGAGAGTTCAACAGCCCCCCTACATTAGAAAAGGTACCTGCTATGGAAATAGCACGGATTTATGTAATGAAAGAATTTATCGGGCAAGGAGTGGGCGCAGCACTGATGCAGCGCTGTATGGAAATTTCTATTGCACTGAAAAAAGAAATGGTATGGCTGGGCGTTTGGGAAAAGAATTTCCGTGCCATGAAATTTTATAAAAAGTGGGGCTTTGAAAAATTCAGTGAAACAGTGTTTATTCTCGGCCGCAGCGTTCAGAAGGACTGGCTTATGAAAAAAAAAATAAGATGACTATTGCAACACCAGTTTACCTTTTCCGATCACCTGAGCATGGTTATCCGTCACCTGGTATATGACCATTCCTTTTTGAGAGCGAAGCGATAAAAGTGAAATATTATCTGAATCAACTGCACCGGATGATAACAGTCTTCCTGCAGCATCAAAAAAGCGGATATTCAATACCCTGTTATCCCGGCCAGCAATGTGCAGCATCCGGTCTGCAGGGGCAGGATTGGGATAAAGAGATATTTTATTTTCACTCTCCAGGCTCACCATAATGACTTTTGAGTATTTGGAATAACCGGAAAGCCCTGTCATTTTAAGACGGTAATATAAAATATTTCCGGGTGGATCGCCATCAACATAGCCATACTTCCTGGTTGAGATGCTGTTATTGCTGGGCAGGGAAGCTATCGTTGAAAAATTGATTCCATCATTGGAACGCTGCACATCATACCCGGTCATATTAATTTCATTTGCAGTGACCCAGTTCAATGTAACAGACCTTTTATATTTTGAAGCAGAAAAGCTTATCAGGTTTACAGGCAGTACCGCAAAATCATAAAACACCGTGATCCGGATATTATCAATTTTCCCGGCAGCGGCGCCTGTAGGGTTATTTATTTTTTTTGCAGAGACTGCCACTCCGAAATCAGTAGCATTTATATCGGAGTATGTCCATGACAGACCCCAGGTATCACCGGCATTCCCATATTGCTGGTAAGCATCTGCCAGTGGATAAGATGCGCTTACGGCTCTCTCATCACCGCTGATAATACCACCTTTTACTATTTTAATACTGTTGTCCATCGTTCTGAAATTGGCATCAGAACGTTCCACTTCTACCATGATTCCCGTAATGGTTGACCCGGACGGGATATTGAAACCGAAGTTGGTTACCACGAGGTAATCAGTATATCCGTTTGCGGCAGATATGGTTCCGAATGTTGCATAAGTGTTATCACTCGCAGCCACATTACCGGGGTTTTGCCAGGTCTGGCTTGATCCGCCGATTGCTACTACGGTAAAAGTATTTCCATTACTGGGGCCTTCAATCTGGCCTTTAGAATTTATTTGAAAAATCGCAAAAAAGAGAAACAGCAGGAGTGAACTCTTCATAACAGTTTTTGATTAGTCAGTCAGCCTTTTGGAAAAAGAAAGCTATGTATTACAAGGATATCTCTGAAAAAAAGTTATACCCAAATGTGAATTTCAAAAAATTGTAAGCCGGATTTTACTTTTTGTCATACAAAAAAATGGCAGATTCAGTGAAAGTTTTTTAGTAGCCCGGAAGCAGTGGATGCAAATTTTTTTAAAAATATTATTTACATATTTTTTTTATATGACCAGAAGGATTACATTGCCTGAACAAAAAATTTATAATATGAAATCACTCTTAACCATTTTAGCTATTTCACTGGTCATCACTTCATGTAAGACCGGTTGGTCCGATGCTCAACGCACCCAGTTTGTAAAAGAATGTGCTGATGCTGCTGCTGCGGGCATGGGCCAGGATAAAGCAAATTCTTATTGCAGTTGCATGGTGCAAAAACTGGAGGCAAAGTATCCGAACTATTCAGATGCAACCAGAGCATTGAATGCGCCCAATGCCATGCAGACTCCGGAAATGACTGCTATGGTGCAGGGGTGCCTGAATGGTGGCAATACAAATAATAATATTGGAGGAGGTGGAATACTTGGCGGTGGTAATAATAATGGCGGCAATACCGGCGGTACAGGCAGGTGGAGCAAAGACGATGAAGACAGATGGATGAATATGTGTGCAACTGATCCGGGAAACAAAGCCCTTTGTGCCTGTGTACTTCAAAAGCTGGAAGCGAAATATGCCAATTTTGAAGAAATGAATACAAAAGGTACGCAGGAAGAGGGCCAGCAATTGGCAGCGCAATGCAGGCAGGAAATGGGGAATGGCGGAAATAATCGGGGAGGAGGATTGGGAGGTTCTACATGGTCTGCAGCAGATGAGCAAAGTTTTTTGAATACATGCCTGAAAAATGCGACGAATGCCGGGGCAGATCAACAAACCTCAAATGCACATTGCAATTGTGTCTTGAAAAAGATCGAAGCGAAGTATAGCAGTTTAAATGAGGCCAATCGGAAGATGACTACTCAGGAAGTTGATGCTATTGAACAGCAATGTATCCAGGAGAGAAATGGCGGAGGCGGTGGTTTTGGAAATGATGATGGTAATAACTAATTGAACTGCGTTTTTGGTTTTAATGTAACGAATGAAAACAGCGCTGAAAAAGCGCTGTTTTAGGTTTTATCCTTCTTGTGACCTAATTTTGCCCCTCTTAAAAATCTACGAGCAAAATGGCGAGATCAATCCAGTTCAGGGAAGCATTGCGTGAAGCAATGTCGGAAGAGATGAGAAGGGATGAAAGTGTTTTTTTAATGGGTGAGGAAGTGGCACAGTATAACGGGGCTTATAAAGTGAGCCAGGGAATGCTTGCTGAGTTTGGCCCCCGTAGAATTATTGATACCCCGATCACTGAATTGGGCTTTGCAGGAGTGGGTGTTGGTGCTGCTCAAAACGGATTGCGCCCTATAGTTGAATTCATGACCTGGAATTTTGCTGCACTTGCTTTAGATCAAATTCTCAACACGGCTTCTAAAATGTTGGCAATGAGTGGCGGACAAATATCTTGCCCTATTGTTTTTAGAGGCCCTAATGGTTCAGCAGGCCAATTAGGAGCGCAACATTCTACAGCATTTGAAAGTTTGTATGCCAACATACCCGGTATCAAAGTTGTTTCTCCAAGCAATGGATATGATGCAAAGGGATTGCTGAAACAATCCATCCGGTATGAAGAGGACCCGGTAATTTTTATGGAAAGTGAAGTGATGTATGGCGATAAATCAGAAGTGCCTGAAGAAGAATATTACATTCCGCTTGGGAAAGCTGATATTAAAAAGCAGGGCAGGGATGTGACTATTGTATCATTCAACAAAATGATGAAAGTGGCATTGGGAGCTGCTGAAGAATTGGAAAAAGACGGGATCAGCTCAGAGGTAATTGATCTTCGCACGATTCGCCCTCTTGATTGGATGACGGTACTGGAAAGCGTTAAGAAAACGAATCGCCTGGTCATTGTTGAAGAGCAATGGCCATTTGCTTCTGTGTCTTCCGAATTATCCTATCGCATACAAAAAGAAGGATTTGATTACCTGGATGCACCGATCCGTCGCATTACCGCTGCGGATGCGCCGTTGCATTATGCACCTAACCTAGTAACTGCTGCCCTTCCCGATGTACCGGGAACTGTGAATCTGGTGAAAGAAGTGATGTACCTGGAGAAGTAAAATAAAATGTAAAAACTTCAAAGCCGGGTAAGGCCATAGAAAGAATGTTTTTATACAATTCAGTACTCATTAATTCCGGTATGTTGATAGTAAAGAGCTTCAGAATTTTGCTCTGTTTTTAAATTCAAAATTTTTCGCAATGGCTGAAATATTGATCATAGATGATGAAAGGGCGATCCGGAAAACATTGACGGAAATATTGTCTTTCGAAGGTTATAAAATAGACGAAGCGCCTGACGGGGAAGAGGGGCTGAAAAAGTACAAGGATAAAACGTACGATGTGGTTCTATGCGATATTAAAATGCCCAGGCTGGATGGTATTGAATTCCTGCAGAAAGCGGGTGAATTTAATCCTGATATTCCCATCATCATGATATCCGGCCATGGTAATATTGAAACGGCAGTGGAAGCAGTGAAGAAAGGAGCTTATGATTATATTTCCAAACCACCCGACCTGAACCGCCTGCTGATCACCATCCGCAATGCAATGGAGCGCAGCAGCCTGGTAACAGAAACGAAAGTTCTGAAACGCAGGGTAAGCAGGGTACAGGAGATGATCGGAGAGTCGGGCCCCATGAAAAAAATCCGCGACACAATTGAAAAAGTAGCTCCCACCGAGGCAAGAATATTAATTACCGGGGAAAATGGAGTAGGAAAAGAATTGGTAGCAAGATGGATACATGAAAAGAGCAACCGGTCTGAAGGCCCTCTGGTGGAAGTGAATTGTGCCGCCATCCCGTCAGAATTAATCGAGAGTGAATTATTCGGACATGAAAAAGGATCATTTACTTCTGCCATCAAGCAACGTATCGGGAAATTTGAGCAGGCAAACGGCGGTACATTATTCCTGGATGAAATCGGGGATATGAGTCCTAATGCTCAGGCCAAAGTGTTGCGGGCATTGCAGGAAGGAAAGATCACAAGGGTTGGCGCCGATAAAGATATTAATGTGGATGTACGGGTTATTGCAGCTACGAATAAAGATCTTTTAAAAGAAGTTGATAACAAAACTTTTCGCCTGGACCTTTACCATCGCCTGAGCGTGATATTGATACATGTACCTTCGCTCAATGACCGGAAAGATGATATTCCCCTGCTTGTTGATCAGTTTCTCGAAGATATTTCTGCAGATTACGGCTCTGCTAAAAAAAGTATTGATCCGGAAGCCATCAAATTACTACAGCAGTACAACTGGACAGGTAATATACGGGAATTAAGAAATGTAGTGGAGCGCCTGGTGATCCTTTCGGGTAAAGGTATAACAGCCGAAGATGTGAGAAGTTATGTGCTGCCGAAGTGAGGTCTTCTTTAGCAAAACTTTCGGGAGTATAATTTTGAATGGCAGATTATTATAATAATTTTGACCGCTAATAAGTCTTGATATGCCTCTGAACCAGATATTCGTAGTTTATTTGATATCCCTGTTGTACATGATGCTTCCGTCTGTTGGGTTTGCAAAATTATTTGCAAAGGCAAATGTGGCTCCCTGGAAAGCTTATGTTCCTTTTTATAATACCTGGGTAATGCAGGAACTTGCTCAGCGGCCAAAACATTGGGTGTTCTGGCAGCTGATCCCGGTAGTAGGATGGTTTATCACCCCGGGGATTTTTATAGAATTTGCCAAACTGTTTGGTAAGTTCACCATCGGCCAGCACACACTGGCTTCTTTAATTCCGTTTGCATATTTCCCGTATATAGCTTTTAAAGAAGACCCTGAATTTATCGGCCCCGATGCGGTAAGGAAACATAAAAAAGGTGGTTGGAGAGAATGGGTGGATGCAGCTATATTTGCTGTAGTTGCAGCAACACTGATCCGTACTTTTGTTTTTGAAGCATACACCATTCCTTCCGGTTCGATGGAAAAGACTTTGCTGATTAATGATTTTCTGTTTGTCAGCAAGTTCAGTTACGGCCCCCGCATTCCCAACACTCCTTTATCCATTCCATTTATTCATAATTATATTCCGGGGCTTAACTGGAAATCATATTCCACAGCAATTGAATTACCTTATATCCGCTGGTTTGCTTCCCCGGTAAAAAGAGGGGATGTTGTGGTTTTTAATTTCCCTACAGGCGATACGGTAATTCATAAAGCAGGCTTTGAATCTGCCAATCCCTATTATGATGTGAAACGAAGAGCTGCAGCCGGATCTGTTAACGACCAGATGATTTTAAATGATCCTGTCAATTATCCTATAGTTGTACATCCGCCGGATAAAACAGATAATTACATTAAGAGATGCATGGGTGTGGCCGGCGATACTCTTCAGATCATTCATGGAGATGTTTATATTGATGGAGTGAAGCAACCTATCCCGCCTAATTCGGAAAGAAATTATGTTGTGGAGTTGAAAGATAACCGCACATTGGATCCTGATTACCTGAAAGATCTCGGTATAATGGTCAATGAAACAGAAAGTTCTTCTGACCTGAACATGATGGGCAATTCGACATACCTTATCAATATGACAGAAAAGGAAAAAAACCTGCTGGAAAAATCTCCTATCATAAAAAGCGTACAACCTTATTATATCAATACCCCCGATCCGACTACTTATTTTCCTTATGATTCGCTTCACAGGTGGTCAGTAGATGAATACGGCCCGGTATGGATACCCAGGAAAGGAGCAAAAGTGATATTGAGCGATTCAACTTTTCCAATCTATCAAAGAGCTATCCGGGTATATGAAAAAAACAGTTTGGAGAAAAAAGAAGGAAAATATTTCATCAATGGAAAAGAAGCAACTGATTATACTTTTAAAATGAATTATTACTGGATGATGGGTGATAACCGCCAGGGTTCCCAGGATTCACGGTTTTGGGGATTTGTACCCGAAGACAGGATAGTAGGTGAAGCGTCTGTCATCTGGTTCAGCTGGCAAAACGGGCCGAGATGGAACCGTTTATTTAAAGCCGTCAAATGATTGCAACTTTTTTAGCCGGATATTGTTGTACTTGGCGGTTCATATTTTCACTGTAACTTTTGCCTATGAAAGAGAACAAATCAGAATTCAGTTACGAAGTTTATGATGATATCAGTGAACTGAACGATAAGGATGCCCGCTTACTGAAAAAAGCCAGAGTAGTTACAAAAGAAGCCTATGCTCCTTATTCCAACTTCAGGGTGGGAGCGGTTGCCATTCTTGAAAATGGTGAGACGGTAACGGGTACCAACCAGGAGAATGCTTCATTTCCTGTGGGCATTTGTGCCGAAAGAGTTTTACTGGGAACAGTGGCCACGCTGCATCCGCAAGTGCCAATAGATACGATGGTCATAAGTTTTACAAGCGGCAGCCAGGAAAGCGATCACCCGATCTCTCCCTGTGGAATGTGCCGCCAGGCATTGATGGAATATGAATCAAGAGTGCAAAAGCCGATCCGGCTTATTTTAAGTGGCCAGACAGGAAAAGTGTTTGTGATCAAAACTGCAAGTATGTTGTTGCCGCTGGCATTTACGAATAAAGAGTTAGGGTGAGAAAGAAAAAAATCAAAAGTCAAAACTCAAAATTTAGGTCAAAACATAAAATAGCAAAACACTTTAACGAATAGAGAACTTCTTTAATTTTTGCTTTTGACCCTGCCGGCAGGTTTTGAATTTAAAAAAGAGTCTGTATTCCATACGCCACTTTTGCTTCGTGCTCCAATAACCATTTTTTTCTCCACAGTCCTCCGCCATAACCTACCAGGTCACGGTTGGAGCCGATCACACGGTGGCAGGGAACGATGATGACAATATTATTTTTCCCGTTGGCATTCGCAACTGCTCTCGTGGCTTTGGTATCACCTGTCATTCTTGCAAGTTCAAGATAACTGATTGTTTTCGCATAAGGAATGTGGAGTAGTTCACTCCACACTTTCTGCTGAAAAGCGGTACCGGCCTGATGCACCGGCAGATCAAATTGTCTTCTTTCCCCGTTGAAATATTGAATGAGCTGCTCCACACACTGAATGATCAACGGAGGTAAGTTTCTTTTTTTACCCGGGGTTTTTGTGGTCTTATCATGAAATGCCACTTCACTGATAAAATTCTTTGTGCCGGTGATCTTCAGCAAGCCTATTGGTGATTGGTAATATGTGGAATAAATCTCACTCATGGTTAACCGATCTTCATGCCATTACTTACCGGCCGTTCCGGCTGCAATAAAATTACATTTTTGTTTTCATCATATACTCCAAGGACAAGGCATTCGCTGGAAAAGTCAGCGATCTGCTTTGGAGGAAAGTTCACTACTGCAATAACCTGCTTGTTCAAAAGATCTTCTTTCCGGTAGTGTTCCGTGATCTGTGCCGATGATCTTTTCTTTCCCAGGTACCCGAAGTCGATGATTAGCCGGTAAGCAGGTTTCCTGGCTTTCGGGAAATCTCGCACATCAACGATGATTCCGCAGCGGATATCAATTTTCTCAAAATCCTCCCAGGTTATATTCATGAGATCAGTTTTTTAATTGAGCAAACAATAAATATACAAAGTAGGTTAAAAATTTTCTTTTGAAGATTAAATCGGTAACATTTAACTTGAAGCAAAATTGATCACATGAGTCAAAAGAAAAAGAGCAGCAATATCAGCCGCCGTAAATTTATTCGCAATGCCGCCATTGTTGGAGGAAGTTATTTTATTGTGCCGAGGCATGTATTGGGAAGAGGGTTCATTGCCCCCAGTGATACATTGAATATTGCAGGTATCGGGGCGGGCGGAAAGGGCGAAGACGACCTGGCCCAGTTTTCGAAAAGTCCCCATGTGAATATCGTTGCGCTTTGTGATGTGGACGACCGGCAGGCAGTTACATCACGCAAGCGTTTCCCCAAAGCAAATTATTACAAAGATTTCCGGGTGATGCTGGAAAAGGAAAGGAAAAATATAGATGCATGCTCCATTTCTACACCCGATAACACACATGCGGTTGCTACACTTGCTGCCATGCAATCAGGTAAACATGTTTATACGCAAAAACCACTGACTCATGATATTTATGAATCAAGAATTTTGGCACAGGCAGCAAAAAAATATAAAGTGGTCACTCAGATGGGTAACCAGGGTGGTTCGGGTGATGGCGTCCGGAAAACAAAAGAGATGATAGATGCAGGCATGATCGGAGATGTGTACTCGGTTCAGTGCTGGACCAACAGGCCGGTATGGCCGCAGGGGATACCGACACCAACCGGTAAATTTGATATTCCATCCGAATTGAATTGGGATCTGTGGATAGGGCCGGCAAAAATGATAGATTATAATCCGGCGTATTTGCCATTTAACTGGAGGGGATGGTGGGCTTTCGGTACCGGAGCATTGGGAGATATGGCTTGCCATATCATGGATCCGGCTTTTCGTTGTTTGCCAATCGATTTTCCGACTGAAGTGGAATGCAGCATTTCCACTATATGGAGGGCCATGTGGGATGACAGCATGAATCCTGACAGTTGTCCGCCTTCTTCCATTATTCATTTGAATTATCCGAGGAAAGATGGAAAAGGGAATATAAAGGTTTCCTGGCATGACGGAGGGTTGCTTCCCGAACGCCCTGATGAATTGTTGCCCGGTGAAGCTTTTGGCAATTGGGATGGAGGATTGTTATTCATTGGAGACAAAGGAAAATTGTTGGTTGATTGTTATGGAGCCAATCCGAGATTGTTACCAACTGTTTTAATGAAGGAAAAAACCATGCCTCCTGAAACGATTAAGAGAGTTCCTGAAGGGCATTATCTCCAATGGGTGAATGCCTGCATTGCGGGCTATGGGAGTAAAGAAACCAGTTCGCCTTTCGAATATGCCGGTCCATTTGCTGAAAGCATTCTGATGGGCAACCTTGCCATCCGCAGTTATATGATGCGGAATCCGAAAGGGAAAGGATGGGATGATAAATACCTTGGACGCAAAAAATTATTGTGGGATGCACAAAATATGAAAATCACCAATTTTGACGAAGCCAACCAGTTTGTCAAAAGAGATTACAGGGATGGATGGAGCCTGACGCTCTGATCGGTTTATTTGAGATAACTGCGGATCATCCAGGCCATCTTCTCATGATGTTGCATGAGCCCTGTTACAAAATCTGCTGAACCTGCATCTTTATGAACGGTGTCAATTGTATCGGCAACTTTTCGCATATTGATGATAATGCTCTCATGATCTTCCAGAAGATTCTTCAGTTGTTCTTCCTGTGAAGTGGTATAGTCCTGTTCCTGTAAGGATGTTACACGGAGATAGTCTTTCAGCCTGCCTTCGGGAAAATGTCCTATCATTCGGATCCGTTCGGCAATCTCGTCAATCATTTCTTCCAGTTCGCTGTACTGTCCTTCGTAAAATTTATGCATTTCCATAAAGTTGCTCCCTTCATAACTCCAGTGATAATTCCTGGTTTTGTTGTAAAGGATCTGCTCATCTGCAAGAATAACATTCAGGATCGCCGCAACAGCTTTCTTGTCTTTTTCGGAAATTCCAATATTTGCTTTCATGTCTTTTTTGCAAAGGTAAAACTAATGGAATAGAAAGAAAGATCGTTCAATCCAGCAGCCTGCTTAATTCGGCCAGCTCATTTTTTTTGCTGACGTCCTTTTCTTCTGTAAAACATTTGCTGAATTCATCCAGGAGTTGCTGAATAATTTTTTTATTCTTCATGGGTTTGAAATAAGAGCCCACCGGCGGCACAGCGATCCGTTTAAAGTAACTTTCAACATCCTGGTGTGTAAATACCTGTCCCGAAGTAGGATCAATGAAGAATTCGATTTTATTGACAGGATTGGGAAGCATTTCATCGGAATAACCCGGTTTAAAATATGCAAGGATAAATTGTTTGGGAATGTTCACTGCTTTTACGGGTATGTCAAGTAATTCGCACAATACAAGATACAGGATCCCGTTGCTGATCTGGTTGCCCCGTTTTGCTTCCAGCACTTTATGGATCATAAAATCACCTGCTTCCTGGTAATTGATTTCACTTCCTTTCAACCCATAATAGCTATATAAAATACTGGTCACAATATTGATCTGCTCCAGCGGTGTGAGGTAATTGTTTAATTCAAGCCAGATGTTTCGCCTCACTTTTTCAATCTCCTGCATAGTAGCAGTAGTGGACAGGTCAGGGTACTGAAATTTACAAACGAGTAATGCGCCCAGCATCAGGTCGTGATGTCCCGATATGCTCCATTGGCGGAATTCCTCGCTTAAGTCACGGAAGTGCAATTTGTGAATGAGCAGTTCAATACGTTGTTGCACTTCTTGATCCGGTGTGGTTTCCCAAAGGTTTTCCAGGTTGGGGATGACGGGATTGCCGTAGTCAACTATTTTTTGGGTGACGGCATCAAATACCTCCTCATCGGGATCATCAATCAGGTGGAACAAGGCCGTTAATTCTTTGTTTGTTTCCATCGTAACGGGGATAGTCCGGTAAATTTCAGATGTAGAACTGAAAGAGATTCGTTAAAATTTTCCACAGATGGGGAAAGAGAGATGATTCAAAATTTCTTTTGGGGAAATTTATTGTTTGAAAGATGACTGATCCCTTTTTCTTTTGATCCTTACGGTTGCATTTTTTTCAAGATTGCTGGTCAGTCTTGCTTCATATCTTTTTTTCCCGTCATCAATGATCATCAGCGCTGTATTCGGGGGAATAGAACCGAGGTTATCGGCAAACATAGTCAGTTCATTTATTTCTTTTGTTGAATCCAGCACCAGATCAAAATGAACAGCCTTTGTACTAAGCATCTGGTGAAAGGCAATCAGTTTGTTATTATAAAAAACAGAAATGGAATCACCATCCACTTCTCCGTTGTCGTAGAAGTCCACTTTCAGGGTATCTGACGCCACTTCAATTTCATTGGCTATTATATTTTCTCTTTCCGTATATTCTTTTTCGATCACATAGTTGATCACTTTTCTCGGGATGATGTTCACGGCTACTGCCGTATCCGTATAAGCGGGCCTCCACACCTGGTAGGTTTCTTTGTATTCCCGGATTGCTTTCAATACGGAATCTTCTTTACTGATATCGGCATTTAGCTTCAGGCTGAAATAAATGTCGGCGCAGGTATATTTATATTGCGGAAGGCTGATAAAAGCGCCTTTAAGACTGGAGCCTGCTTTTGCAGCCATCAGCGTGGCCTGGAGATTCATGGTGCAAAACACTTCAAGGTCGGCAGTGGAGGCGTGATAGGGGATAGGGATCTCGTACAAACTCAACTGCCTTGATGAAGGATCATAATTCCCTTTTACCTGCAAACTGCGATACGTGTTTTTGAAATAATAGTTCAAAATTCCTTTTACATATCCTTTTTCGGGATTCAGGATGAGTTCAATGAGATAATTGTTTGCAGAGCCGGATGTTTTTACATTGGCGATCCCATACCAGTATCCAAATACACTTTGGGCATTGGCGCTCAATGAAAACAGGATGATAATGATAATCAGGGAATTTTTCATTTTGGGACGGTCCTGGTTCTTTTGATTAAAACGATTTAGTTGTAAACTTATTTCAGATGCCTTTTCATTTCTCTTTCAGTCTCCTTTTGTTTAATGCTTTCTCTTTTATCATGGAGTTTTTTCCCTTTTGCCAGGCCAATTTCTATTTTAGCAATATTTTTCTCATTGAAAAAGATCCGCAGCGGTATTAACGTGTATCCTTTTTCTTTCAGTTTTGATTCAATTTTCCTTATTTCTCTTTTTTGTAAAAGTAGTTTTCTGTCACGCAGAGGCTCATGGTTGCTGGCGGTGCCGTGTGTGTACAGGGCAATATGCAATTGTTTCAGCCATACTTCTCCCTTATGTATGATACAATAGCTGTCCGCAAAACTGGCTTTGCCTTCTCTGAGTGATTTCACTTCAGTACCAAGCAATACCATTCCTGCCACATATTTGCTGTCAATAAGGTATTCAAAAAATGCTGACTTGTTTTTGAGTTCTGCCATTAATAAAGATAAGAGGTCTGCCTGCCGGCAGGCAGACAAAATTACCTCTTACTTTTAATATATCGTGAAGGGATTAGTTCTTAAAGAGCATAATGACAGTGGCCAGTTTTTCTTTTAATTCTTTCCTGGAGACGATGAAGTCAAGAAAACCGTGTTCCAGAATAAATTCACTTCTCTGAAAACCTTCGGGCAGATCTTTTTTAATGGTTTCTTTGATTACCCTTGGTCCTGCAAAACCAATCAATGCTCCGGGCTCTGCAATGTTCAGATCGCCTAACATGCCAAAGGAAGCGGATATGCCACCAAAAGTAGGATCGGTCAATAAAGAAATGTAAGGAATTTTTGCATCACTGAGTTGCGAGAGCTTTCCGCTTGTCTTTGCCAGTTGCATCAGGGAGAAAGCACTTTCCATCATCCGTGCGCCTCCGCTTTTGCTGATCACCAGCAGAGGAAACTTGTGCAGGATGCAGTAGTCCACTGCTCTTGATAATTTTTCCCCCATTACACTGCCAAGCGATCCACCGATAAACTCGAAATCCATGCAGGCGATCACTATATTATTTCCTTTCAGTTTCCCGACTGCTACTCTCATGGAATCTTTCAGATCGGTTTTATTCCAGGTTTCTTCCAGCCTTTTTTGATAGGGTTTCAGGTCGGTAAATCCCAAATAGTCTTTGCTGCGGATATTATCGAACAACTCGATGAATAGATTATCGTCAAAGAGGATTTCATAATATTCACTGCTGTTAATGCGGTGGTGGTAACCGCATTTCGGGCATACGTAGAGATTTTCCTTTAACTCTGTAATCGTACAGATAAAGTTACAGTCAGGGCATTTGACCCATAATCCTTCAGGCGCTTCTTTTTTTTCAGAAGTTTTGGTGCTGATTCCTTTTTTGATCCGTCTGAACCAGCTTGATCTTGACTCGGCAGTCTTTCCTTCTTCTCCGGCCAGGTTCGCATCAAAATCTTCAAATTGTTTTGCCATAAGCCTTTGTTGAGTCACAAATATAGGGAAGTTGAAAAAAGTGAATAGCTTGTGGCCAATAGTTAATGCCGGTTTTTGGCCATTCACCGTTTTCTTGTTACTTCTTCAATTCCGTTTCGAAAAGTTTAAAGATCCGTTTATATTCATCTGTCCAGCTGCTGGGTTCAACGAATCCATGATTCTCCATCGGGTAAACGGCCAGTTCCCAATTATCTTTTCCTAATTCAATCAACCTCTGTGACAATTTTACTGCATCCTGAAAATGAACGTTGAGATCCACCATTCCATGACAGATCAGTAAATGATTTTTTAATCCGCTGGCAAAGTAATAAGGCGAACTTCTTTTATATGCAAGGCTGTCATTGTACGGTTCATTTAAAATATTTGCCGTGTATCCATGATTGTAGTTGGCCCAATCTGTCACAGGCCTGAGCGCAGCGCCTGCGTTGAACTGATCAGGGGTGGTAAACATTGCCATCAAAGTAAGGAATCCGCCGTAAGAACCACCATATAATCCTAAATGTTTTGAGTTTACTCCAAATGTCTTTACGAGATAGTTAGCGCCGTCAACATTATCATCAAGATCTTTTCCACCCATGTGCCTGTATATTGCCGTTCTCCAGTCCCTTCCATACCCGGCGCTGCCCCTGTAGTCAATGTCAAGTACATAGTAGCCGTTGTCGGCAAGCATATTATTGAACATGAACTCTCTGAAATAATCGCTCCACCATTTATGGGCATTTTGCAGATACCCTGCACCATGTACAAACAATACGGCAGGCTTCCCTTTGGCAGCACGGTCAGGTTTGTACAATCTTGCATATACGCTGGCTCCGTCTCTTGCGGTGAATGTGATCACTTCGGGATCCCGCCATTTGTAAGATTTGAATTCATCGCTTTGTGCTTTGAAGGTTACCTGTGCAGCTTTACTGCCCGTTTTGTTTTCCTGCAGATATAATTCCCATGGTTTATTGGAATAAGAATATAAAACCGCCAGCCATTTCTCATCCGGTGATACGGTAACATTATTGGCGCCGGTCATTGTTGTGATCCGTTCTGCTTTTCCGCCCTCTGCCGGTAACCGGTAAAATTGTTTTTCCCCCGGGTGAACTTCATTGGTGATAATATAAAAGTATTTCTTATCCTGTGAGAGCTGTGCCTGCTGCACTTCATACTTGCCGGAGGTCAATGCTTTTTTTGCCCCGGTTAAAACATTTACGACATACAGATGGGAGTAGCCCGTAACCTCCGATTGAAACCAGAAAGTATTTTCGTTGATCCACCCGGTATTGCTCCTGCCAAAGCCTTCCATGCCCGGACCGCCGATCCAGGCTTCATCAGTCTGGCGATCCAGTAATTTCAGTTTTCCTGATGCAGTATCCCACAACATCAGCCACCTGTCTTTATTATCCTGTGAACGGATATCAAAAACCGCATAAGCCCCTTTAGGAGACCAATAAGGCCCTAAGAATGATACAGTGCGGTCAACAGGGTTTTTAGATCTCTTTTCATAAATTGTCGGATATTCTTTCAGGTAGTCCGGCAAATCTCTTATTCCCGGGATCTGGTCGGTGCTAATGGCAAAGACCGTGTCTTTTTCCCTGTCATAAATAAAAAACTTTGAAGTGCTTTGAGGTGAACCTACTTTGGTTCTTCCGGGCAGATCAACAGTGTAACCTGATTCTGTAACATAGCTTGGAACAATTGTTGATTTTGCATTGGAAGGCTGGTATATCAGCCGGTACCCTACAAATCTTCCGTCGGGGCTCAGGTTAAGCCCCTGCAAATTTCCTTCGCCAAGGTTAATTTTTCTCAGTTCCTCTCTTTTGGGTAAGCTTTTATTGTACGCTTCTGTAGCTTCTCTTTTATCTTTCCTGGAACGTAACACTTCAAAATGTTCCAACTGATCTTTTTCAAGCCATTGTTCTTCCTGGTTGCCTTTTTCCTGGTTTCCGAATGACTGGTTACCGGAATTACCACCGAAATTTCCGCCACGATTGGTTCCGCTTCTTTGAAAACCTCCGGGTTGCAACTGGCTTTCAGCACCGCCTTTTTGAAGATTGGTCAGCTGAATTGTTTCGCCCGTGGAAATATCCCAGGCAAAAAGATTCTGATTCTGAATGTAAATGATTTTTGTTTCATTAAATGAAAATTCAGGATTTGATTCCATTTCAGCAGTCTGTGTAATCTGTTTTGTCAGCCCGGTTCTGATATTGGTTAAAAATATATCACCATTCTTACTGTACACATAGGCAGTGCGGTTATTATTCCAGTTCACATTGAATGGCATCAGGATATTCATTTTCTGACCAACATTTGCTTTTACGGGAGTTTTGTTGTCTTTGGTGATATAATAGAGCGAATCATCAGGGGCATTGTCAGGATTCCAGTTGAAGTACAGGTAATTCCCGTCCACACTCCAGAAAGGATTGGAAGGAGAAGAACCGATCCACTTAGGATCACGCATGATTTTTTCAACGGTTAGTTTTCCCAACTTTTGCTGGGCAAATGAAGTGATAGAAAATGCCAGTAAAAAAAGGATGATGATTCTTTTTAACATGATGGAAAGTTTAGGCTATAAATGTATTGAGAAAAATTATACAGGAAAGACATTATTTATCAGCGGTAGCCTGGCCGGCTACCGATCATCAGTATTGCGATTGGTATCAGGATCATAAACAAAACGAACCCTGGCGCTTTTCATTTCCGTGGAAGAAAGATAAAGGCGATAACGCTTTTTTCCTGCCGTGATGATAAGCAGTGCTGTATTCGGGGGAATGCTTCCAAGATTTTCGGCTACCATTTCCACTTCCTGGAACGTATTTTCAGGATCGATCTTGATAAACATGGTCACAGGCTTAGTACTTAACAATTGATGCACTGCCACTGTTTTTTTATTTACCATAACGGTGATGGAATCGCCGTCAACAATACCATTGTCATAGAAATCGAGCCTGATTGTTCCTGTATCAACTTTTATTTCAGGTATTTCTTTGAAAGCAGATTCTGTCTCCCTGGACAGTGTAAGCGAACCGCCGGCACAATCGGCAGAGGAATTCTGCACATTACCTGACCAGGCGCCATTCAGAGTTTCCGTATTCCCGTTTTTAGAATATTGCAATTCAAATTTCTTAATACAGATCACGCATCGGGTAGGGATGTGATAGGTGGTGACAATGGTCTCCTGCAAGGTGAGTTTTTTTGAAGACGGATCATAGTAACCCTGAATTTTTTTCTTTACATAATTGTCAATATCCTGGTAATGATAAGAATCTCCGGTGACTTCTTTCCCATTTACATGTATCTGCAATTCGATATTGTTTTCCTGAAAACAACCGTTCAGTGTCAGCGTTCCTTTCCAGAATCCATTTATATTTTGAGAATATGCCTGCCCCATGAGCATAAAAAGAAATATTAGTATTGCAGGTGATATTTTCACCGTCAAAAGGTAGGAACAATAATTATTTGGAAAATGTGAAAATTGGATATGATATCAGGATTTATTTTTCTCTCTTATGTAACCGTTAAATGATATGGGCTGGCGAAAAGTATTTGTTACCTGGAGAGTGGCATAACCGGCGGAAGAAATATGCAGTGATAATTGATAATTATCCGGCTGATCTTTTGTCGCCATGCGGATATCCCATCCGTCTTTTTTTGATTTTGTGATCTTGTAGTTGAATTTTACTGAAGTAAAGCTGGTACCTGATTCACCGGGATCCATAGGTGCCTGGTACACCCTACCGAAGTAAGGCAGGTAAGAAATAAGTGAGTCTTTGGAAACAATAAGTTCGTTATCGGGTGTCAGGTTAATCGTTCTGCCGGACATCGGGATGGCATATTGTGCAATAAAAACATATTTGCCTGAATGTACCAGATGGTTGATATCCGTATTGTTTTGAGAATAAAGAAATGACGGGTAAATGATAAGCACGGGTAATGCCAGCGTAACTAATTTCCGTTTGATTTTACCTGCTACACGCATACGTTTTGTTTTATTTGTTTGTATATAAACTTCACGGTTGATTAGCCGGTTTTAAATTTGAAATATTTTAAGAATAATTTTAGTCAAACAGGTCCCGGGTGCTGCCTGAAAGGTCATGAAATTACAAAGTGTGGTTTAGTAATTGAATATTATTCCGGTTAGCGATTAAAGTATAATATCCTGAGAGTCAGTGAGTAGTATTTCAGATAAGAAGAAAAGGACAGATTAGATTTTATAATAGCAACAATTTAATTGTTATCTGGCCGTTAAAAACTATCCAATATCAGTTAAAACCAATATCCAACTGTATGAACAAGCCGCAATACAATGACCAGGCTTATATTGCCGAGGAATTTCAATACATGGATGAGCATACTGCTCAGATAGCCCGTTTAGCATTCTTCAAGATCAATTCTTATAAGTTATCGCTGATCAAAGCATCATTTTGCACCAGCCGGGAAGAGCTGGCAGGGATTATAAAAAACACCTTATTGAATTATACAGAACCTTCCGCAATACTCACTGATCTTGGTTTTTTTGACGTTGAGATTGATAACTGATAGGTTTTTTCTTTCTTGGCTTGTATCTCCTCTTTTATTGAAAGCATGCCATTTTAAGATCCGGCGTAACAATATGTACACGGAAAGAAAATTGCCGGGGTTGTGAAAATTATTCTTCTCCGGCAAAGCAGCACATCTTCTTATTGCCAAGTCTTATGACAAGGATATAAATGTTTGAAATGGTATTCCGGCTAATCATTTGATTGCCGGAGCGCAGGCACTAAGTGATTCTGATGAGCAAAACTTCCGGTCCAACAGGAAAAGTTCTGAAAATTATTTATCAAAAAGCGGATTGCCGGATAAGATAATCCGTACAAAGTGCCGGTGATGGTAAACATCATTGGCCGGCTGGTTATGCCCTGATTTCGGAATATTTTTGGAAGTACTACTAACTTTTTAAAAAAAAACTAAAAGTTTTTTATTAATTAAAAAAATCCCCCTACTTTTAATAAACAATTAAAAGAAGGTTTTGGAAAAATCATCTAAGCACAGAAGAGCAATTTTAAAAGAATTATTTTTTAACGGGGAGTTGTCTGTAGGTGAAATTGCCTCTGTTGTCCAAAAGAGTCAGCCTATGATCGGAAAGACACTTGCCGGATTGATCAAAGATGGCTGGATAATTGAAAGCGGCTACGCCACTTCTACAGGAGGCAGGCGTCCCCAAAAATTTTCACTTTCCTCAGACAAATTTTATGTTGTAGCTATTGCCGTTGATCAGCATATTACCCAGGCCGCAATTATTGACGCTACTCAGAATATTGTTGGAAATATTGAAACACTTACTCTTGATTTAAAAGACAATAAAGATGCTGCCTGTAAACTTGCTGACTTTATAACCAACTTCATTAAAAAGTCAGGTGTAATAAAGAATAAAATTGCCGGCATAGGTGTTGGCATGCCCGGTTTTATTAATACCAATGAAGGTATCAATCACACCTATTTTAATAATGTTCAGGGATCCATTGCGAGTTTTCTTTCCGATAAAACAGGGTTGCCTGTATATATCGAGAACGATTCCAGCGTGATGGCGCTTGCAGAATTGCGTATGGGTTCTGCCCGGAACAGGAAAAATGTAATGGTCGTCAATATCGGATGGGGTATTGGCCTTGGGATGATTTTGAATGGAGAATTATTCCGGGGTGACAGTGGTTTTGCAGGTGAATTCAGCCACATGTCACTATTCTCAAGCAACAAAATGTGTGATTGCGGAAAAGCAGGGTGTTTAGAAGCAGAGGCTTCGTTATATGTTATTGCTGAAAAGGCAATAGAAGGGATTAGAGAAGGTAAGGTTACAGTCTTAAAAGGTCTTTCCCTTGACCGGGTTTTGGAAACTATTAATAAAATATTTGCTGCAGCTGTGCGGGGAGATAAGTTTGCCGTTGAGTTGTTGTCAGAAACAGCATTTAAAATTGGCCGTGGTGTTGCTATCCTGATTCATATAATAAACCCGGGCCAAATTATTCTGACAGGCAGAGGAACAGTAGCCGGCAAATTGTGGCTGGCTCCGTTGCAACAGGCATTAAATATGTATTGCATACCACGACTCGCCGAGAATACCACAGTGGAAATTTCACTGCTTGGAGATAAGGCCGGCCTGATGGGTGCTGCAGCACTGGTCATTGAAAATTTAAACAAAGAATTTATCAGTAAAGTGGAAAAAAATAAAAACAGTTCGAAGAGAAAATCCAAAGAAACAAAAATTCCGGTGGCACTTTAAAATAATGATATCAAAAAGATTGCTACGGATAAACCAGGCTTTTTTTAAAACCAAATAACATCAAATTTTTTAACCAAAAAACAAACTCGATGAGAAAGTATCCCCCCCCCCAATTTTTGCTGCTTCTTTTCGTTTTTCTTTTTTCAATTACAGCCCAGGTCTTTGCACAAACAAGGACTGTTACGGGTGTAGTTAAAGATGCCGAAAACAAGCCATTAGCGTCAGCAACTGTTTCAGTAAAAGGTAAAGACATTTCAACAGTATCTTCTACTGACGGCAGTTTCAGCTTAAATGTTCCTTCCGGTGCAGTACAACTGTTAGTCAGTTTCGTAGGCTATAATACTATTACAGTAGCAGTTGGTGCTACAGAGTCTTCGGTAACGGCAGTGCTTACTGCATCAACTGAATCCCTCAGTGAAGTAGTAGTAACTGCTTTGGGTATTAAGAAGCAGAAAAGATCTCTCGGTTATTCAACAACCGATGTTGCCGGTTCTAAACTTACTGATTCAAGAGTAACAAATCTTGGCGATGGTTTGACCGGCCTGGTAGCCGGTGTCAATGTTGCCGGTGTTGCAACAGGGCCTTCAGGAAGCAGCCGTGTAACAATCCGGGGTAATGCTTCATTGGCAGGAAATAACCAGCCATTGTATGTTGTTGACGGGATTCCTTATGATAACTCCAACCAGGGTAGTGCCGGCCAATGGGGTGGTGCTGATTTTGGTGACGGATTAACTAATATCAACCCTGATGATATTGACAACATACAGATTTTAAAAGGTGTTGCGGCTACAGCATTATATGGTTACAGAGGTGGTAACGGAGCTATTCTGATTACTACGAAATCAGGTTCAAAATCAAGAGGTGTAGATGTTGAAGTAAATAACAATTTTACGGTAAACAGTGTAATTGATTTAAGAGATAACTATCAGTATGTTTATGGACAGGGGCTGCAAGGGATAAAACCTACTACTCAGGCAGCAGCTTTGTCTGCGCCTTATGATGGATGGGGTGCAAAAATGGATGGTTCAAATGCTGTTAACTTTTTAGGAAACACTTATGCGTACTTACCTGCAAAAGGCAACTTTAAAAATTTCTTTGAAACCGGCCTTACCAACCAGGCTTCTGTTTCCGTTTCAGGCAGTAGCGATAAAGTAAACTACCGCTTAGGAATTTCCGATTTGCATATGAAGACGGTGATACCAAATTCTAATATGCAGCAGCAGGGCTTAAACCTTAATACTACGTATCATGTAACTAAGAAATTAGATGCTACGGCTACTATTAACTATTTGTTTGAGAACGTAAAAAACAGGGCATCTTTTTCTGATGCTCCCGGAAATGTGATCGCAGGCCCTCTGTATCTTGCCCCTTCTTTTGATATCAGGTGGCTGAAGCCGTGGACAAAAACAGATGGATCGGAATTATTACCGGGCACTGATATCTATTTCAACAATCCATACTTTGTTGCTAATGAATTTCAAAACAAAACTAGTCGGAACCGTCTGACCAGCGGGCTTACTTTAAAATATAATTTTACTGATTGGATCAGCCTGCAAGGCCAGGTTACCAGGGATGGTTATACTTTCGATGTGAGGAATATTACTCCAAGCGGAACAGGTTACAACAATGGAGGAAATATTTCTCAATACACCACCAATTATCATGAAGTAAATGCAAACTGGATGGTGGATTTTAAGAAAAACTTTGGTAAATATTCTGTACACGCTGATGCCGGTGGAAACATCCAGGATGATATTTATTCCCAATCCGGAGTATTTGGCGTGGGGCCCTTCAACGTGCCATTTTTTTACGATGTATCGAATGTAACAAACCGGCCGTTTTCATACAGCTATTCACACATGCGTGTGAATTCATTATACGGGGCTGTTGATCTTGGATATAATAATTACCTGTTTTTAAGTGCTACAGCACGTAATGACTGGTATTCAACTTTGAATCCTAAAACCAACAGTTATTTGTATCCCTCGGTAAGCGCCAGCTTTGTATTTTCAGATGCAGTAAAATTGCCTGAATTTGTAACCTTTGGGAAATTAAGAGCTTCTTATGCTTTTTCATCCAACGGGACCGATCCTTACAGAAATCTGCTTACTTATGGCTTGCAGGGATTTTCTATAGGAAGTCAGCCTCTTGGATATATCAATCAGTCTGATATTCCAAATGCATCTCTGAAGCCGGTTAAAATCCAGGAACAGGAATTTGGCCTGACTATGGATTTCTTTTCAAGCCGTGTTGGCTTTGATCTTGCCGTTTACAACAAGAGGACATCAGATGATATCTTAGGCGTAACCATAAGTCCAACTTCAGGTTATAATGGAAATGTTGTCAATATCGGAAAACTAAGAAATAAAGGTGTAGAATTGCTATTGCACGGAACTCCCGTCAAATCAGGTCACTTTAGCTGGCTGAGTTCATTTAACATAGCGGTCAACAACAATAAAGTTTTGCAACTGGCTCCTCCTGATAACAGTCCTATAGTTATTGCCGGAGCATTTCCAAGATGGGGTAATGGGGTGAACTTACAAAACATTGTAGGATATCCCTACTCCCAGATCGTGGGTTATGCTTATAAAAGAGATGCTAACGGGAATAAAATCTTCGATGATAACGGATTTCCGATCCCGACGGATTTAATTCCTCTTGGCTCCGGTGTGTATAAAACAACTGGTGGATTCAGTAATGAATTGCGGTATAAAGATTTTTCGCTATCCTTTTTGATTGACTTCAAATATGGAGCTAAAATTTATTCTCAGACAAACCTGTTGCTGTATGGATATGGATTGCATAAAGCTACACTTGACGGAAGGGAAGGAGGAGTAATCGGCAAAGGCGTTACACAAGACGGGAAACCCAATGCCACAAGTGTCAATGCCCAAATCTATTACACCAACTTGGCAGGTGGAGCAAACTATATTACAGAAGAATTTGTGTATGATGCAAGCTTTATAAAGTTCCGCTCTTTTGCTCTGACGTATTATTTACCTCAAAGCATATTGCGCAAGACCTTTGTAAAAGGAGCCACACTTTCTTTGGTAGGACGTAATCTTGCCATTCTGATGAAACATACGCCCAACATTGATCCTGAATCAGAGCTGAACTCAACTAACGGTCAGGGCCTTGAACTTTCTGGGTATCCTCCTCAAAGAAATATAGGCTTTAACCTCAACCTTAAATTTTAAAGCAACTTAAAATAAGATATTATGAAAATTAAACAAATAGCAGCCTTGGCTATAGCGTTGGGTTCTATACTTTCAAGCTGCGACAAGAATTTTGAATCAATTAATATTGACCCGACCAAGTTGTCGCCGGCCAATATGAATTATAATTACCTGTTCACGAATGCCCAACTCATTACTTCAGGTAACAGTGATGGTAATGCTTATGAAGACTGGCGTAATAATCTTATTTACGCATCATGCATGATTCAGCATTTATCATCAACCTACGGATACTGGGGGGGAGATAAGTACACGTATAATTCAGGTTATAATTCTGCTTACTGGGATGCTAATTACAATAACAGTATAAAAAACATAGTGGATGTTATTGAGAATGTAAAGAACAAACCTGAGCTTTCTAATTTTTACAATATCGCCCGCATCTTTAAAGTATTCCAGTTTCAGAGAATGACTGATATGTATGGTGATATTCCTTATTCTCAGGCCGGCCTGGGATATACTCAGGGAATTACTACTCCGGTTTATGATAAACAGGCAGATATTTATGATAATATGCTGAATGAACTAAAAGCTGCTGCGACGGCTCTTGATCCCGGCGCACCCAATACTATTGGTGCGGCAGATCGTATATACGGAGGCGATGTGAGCAAATGGAAAAAGTTTGCTTATTCTGAAATGGTTCGTATAGCAATGCGCTTATCTAAAGTGGACGCTGCAAAAGCACAACAATGGGTTCAGACAGCTTACGCCGGAGGTGTATTTGCGTCAAATGATGATAACGCATTATTTCAACATGAGAATCAACCCTGGAGCCCTCCATCTAATGGAAATGGATGGGTACTGGATGTGGTGGACCCTGCTGCCGCAAAAATCAGCCTTACTTTTATGACTATGTTGAAAAGCACAAATGATCCCCGTTTGAGGTATATAGCAACAGTTGCTACAGACCCTTCCAACGGAAGTGATATGGGTAATAATGATCCTTCAATCCAGATCGGTATGCCTAATGGCTACGATCAGGGAAGCGGAGCTACAGATATCAGCCATGCTGCCAACTATCCGGGGAATATTAATAATTATTCCATTGTAAACAGGAATACATTTGCAAGAGTAACAGCCCCGACTTTCTTCCTTACATATTCTGAAACCATGTTGCTTTTAGCCGAGGCAGCACAAAGAGGATGGGTCTCTGCTACTGCAAGCACACTGTATAATACAGGTGTTACTGCTGCAATATTGCAGTTGAATCAGACCGGAGCATCTTTAACTGCAACGGATGCTTCCACTTATCTCACGGCGAATCCTTATAATGCCGGAACTGCATTACAGCAAATAAATACTCAATATTATATTGCTACGTTTATGGATGAGTATGAAGCTTGGGCTAACTGGCGCAGAAGCGGCTTTCCTGTGTTGACTCCGGTAAATTATTTTGGTAATGTGACTGGAGGAACAATTCCGCGCCGGTTCACTTATCCGACAAATGAGCCGGCAGTAAACGGAACAAATTATAATGCTGCAGTTGCCGGGTTGAGTAATGGAGATAAAATGACCTCGAGGGTATGGTGGGATAAACAATAGACTTATTATTATTGCCCTTCCTGCGAAAGTAATGATTGGGAATGGCAGTTCTATAGACCTCTGTGTTTAGTATCTCATAGTAGTTTTTACGGGCTGCTTTTCAATAGCAGCCCGTTTCATTTCCTGGTTATTGTATTTCAGTAATTCACTTTTTTAAAAACTATTTCCCGGTAAGTTGATTTTTTATATGACCGTATTTTTTACAACGAAATGTAAGCGTATTTTTAAATTTCAAAATCATTTTGGAAAATGACTCGCTGCTTCCGAATTCTTATCTTTGCACACTTATGCCAGCAGAGGAAACTTCATTAAATTTTATAGAAGAGATTATTGAGCAGGATCTGAAAAACGGAAAGTATAAAAGCATTGTCACCCGGTTTCCGCCGGAGCCTAACGGCTATTTACATATCGGGCATGCCAGCAGTATCTGCCTGAATTTCGGGCTGACAAAAAAATTTCCCGGCTATACCAATCTCAGGTTTGATGATACCAACCCGATGACTGAAGAAACAGAATATGTGGAAAGCATTAAGGAGGATGTTCGCTGGCTGGGTTTTGAATGGAAGAACGAACGATATGCTTCCGACTATTTTGATCAGCTATATGAATTTGCTCTAACGCTGATTCAAAAAGGCCTGGCTTATGTTGATGACAGCAGCAGTGAAGAGATCGCAAACAGAAAGGGTACCCCCACTGAACCGGGAAAGGAAAGCGCTGACCGCAATAGAAGTGTGGAAGAAAATCTCGATCTCTTTAAAAGAATGAAAGCAGGAGAATTCCCCGATGGCAGCCGCACATTAAGGGCCAGGATTGATATGGCGCATCACAATATGCTGATGCGGGACCCCGTACTGTACCGGATCAAACATGCCCATCATCACCGCACCGGCGATAAATGGTGTATTTACCCGATGTATGATATGGCGCATGGACAAAGTGATTCCATCGAAAATGTCACTCATTCTATTTGTACTTTGGAATTTGTTCCCCACCGGGAATTATATGACTGGCTAATAAAAAACCTGGAAATCTATCCGTCGCATCAGTATGAATTTGCACGCCGTAATATCAATTATACCGTTACCAGCAAAAGAAAATTATTGCAGTTGGTAAACGAAAAATATGTGACAGGCTGGGATGATCCCCGCATGCCCACGATCAGCGGATTGAGGAGGAGAGGATTTACACCGGAAAGCATTCGTGACTTCTGCGACAGGATAGGAGTGGCCAAAAGAGAAAACCTGGTGGATGTAGGGCTATTGGAGTTTTGTGTAAGGGAACATTTGAATAAAGTGGCTTTGAGAAGAATGGTGGTCTTTGACCCGGTAAAAGTTATTATTACCAATTATCAGGAAAACCATAATGAGAAAGTAAAAAGTGAAAACAATCCGGAAGACGTTTCGTCAGGTGCAAGGGAAATACCTTTCGGAAAAGAAATTTATATTGAACGGGATGATTTCATGGAAAATCCTCCGAAAAAATATTTCAGGCTTGCTCCCGGGCAAATGGTCAGACTGAAAAGCGCTTACATAATAAAATGTGACGAAGTGATCAAAGATGCCGGTGGAAGAATTTCGGAATTGCATTGCTCTTATTTACCGGATAGCCATAGCGGCCATGATACCTCCGGTGTAAAAGTGAAAGGCACTCTGCACTGGGTGAGCGTTAACGATGCTGTGGAAGTGGAAGTGCGGGAATATGATCGCTTATTTAAAGTGGAAGACCCGGCAAGCGAAGCAGGCGATTTTAAAGATTATATCAATGAAAATTCATTGAAGATCGTGAAAGGCTATGCAGAGCCTTCTTTGTTATCTGCTGCATTGGGAGAGCATTTTCAATTCCTGAGAAAGGGATATTATTGTCTCGATAAAGATTCGGACAATGGAAAATTCATCTTCAACCGGACAGTTACCTTAAAAGATGTCTGGGCTAAGGAACAGCAAAAAACTTCGGTGCAAAAATAATATTGTGATTGATTACCCCGCTATATCTTATCCCGTCAAATGAATGGTTGCTGAATTTGTAAACAAGTCATTGCATCACCATTCCATAAGGATCTTTCACGAACAGGTAAGAATCGTAATCTACTGCATCATTTGCTTTCAGTTCAACACTCCAGGGTTTGCCGTCTTTCAGAAAAAATTTAGCCGGGTAAATTCCGTACCCGATATTTGAGTAGGTCATACGGAATTCATCATTGTTCATATATTCCATATAACCTATGAGGCCAGGGTGGTGCTCAAAACGGCAGATAAGCATTTCTCCGCTTTTTGCAATAGTGATCTTTCCAAAAAGTGTATTAAAATAGTCTCCGGTATAGTCTTCAAGTTTCGTGTCCGGTTGCTGGTGCTGATCCACCTTCTTCTTCATGATATTCAATTCCCCGGCGATCTGATTTTGATTTTGTTCAAAGTAGCCAAAAAGAAATTTACTGCGGTCCGTATAGGGCACTCCTAAATATGCATCAAGGATCTGGTAACGTAGTGCTTCAAAAAAACTTTGATTGTCGTTGTTGGTCAAAATAGTGATCCCAAGGTTTTCTCCGGGTACAAAACAAACATTGGTCACCATTCCAAACGCACCGCCTGTATGCCAATACACTTGCTTCCCTTCATAATCAGTCATAAAAAGTCCAAGTCCGTACATACGGAAATGAGTAGGATAATAAGATGATTTTCTGCTGCCAATAATGGTGTTTCCATCCCTTGTTTGCTGTATCACCTGCCAGGGTAAAATATTTTTTCCTTCGTATCTGCCACTGTCTAACTGCATCAGCAGCCATTTGCTCAGGTCTTTTACACAACTCACCATGCCGGTAGCGGGGCCGAGATTATCTACCTGGTCATAAGGGAGGGTAGTGATGCTGCTGAATTGATTCGTATGCGGGACAGCAACATTATTTCTTTGAGCTATGCCGGCAGTGCTGGTGTAAGTGTTGGTCATTCCAAGCGGGGTAAGAATATTTTGCTGCACATAATTGTTCCAGCTGTCACCGGTCACTTGTTCCAAAACCCTTCCGGCTACCATGAATGCAGAATTGCAGTACCCGAAGTCCTGGCGAAAAACAAGTGAAGGCTTCAGGTAACGCATTTTCCAGATAATAGAATCTTTGGGAAAATTTGAATCCCAAAAACTAAAGTCACCCTGGAATGTCCTGGTGCCTAACCTGTGGCAGAGCAGGTCACGTATTGTGACCATACGGGTGGAATTAGTATCATACAACCGAAACCAGGGAATGTATTGAGTCACTTTATCATTAAGAGATAGTTTTTTCTCATAATCCAGTTTGGCAAGAGAAGTGCCGGTAAATAATTTTGAATTGGAGGCGATGATGAATAATGTATTTTCATCAACCTTACCTTCTTTTCCCCATTCACGAACCCCATAGCCTTTCATCGTAACAATTTTACCATCTTTCACGATCGCCATGGCAAGCCCTGGGATTTGCCATTGCTTCATTCCCCTCTCAATATAACTGTCCAGGCTGTCTTTAATAAACGATGGTGTTTGTGAAATAGCTGATAATGTACATAGAAACAGGAATGCAGTAAAAGAAAATCTCATCATTCTCATGACAGGTATTTTAAAGAATGAAATTAGGAATAAATGATAAGTGCTGTTGTTAACACAGGGAGGTTAAAAATTTCTTTCCCTGATTTATGGATTATGCCCGTAATTAATCCGGTATCTTATAATTAAAAAAACAGGAATGTTTTAAACTTATAAGAACAGGTGGGTTTAAAAAAATTATCTTTGCGCAATTTTTTATGCGAAGGAAAGTAAAGTACTACCGGCTCTTATGGCTGAAGCATGACCTTCCGGCAGGTATCTCGGTTTTTTTTGTTGCACTTCCGCTTTGCCTGGGGATTGCACTGGCTTCCGGTGCGCCATTGTATGCAGGAATATTTTCCGGCGTAATCGGTGGTCTTGTAATTTCTTTGATCAGCGGCTCACCGTTGAGTGTATCCGGGCCGGCGGCAGGGCTCACCACGGTGGTATCTTCCTATATTATTTCAATGGGCGATTACAGGATTTTTTTATTGTCGGTTTTAATAGCGGGCTTTTTTCAATTGGTATTGGGGATATTTAAATTAGGGACGATCGCTAATTATTTTCCTTCTGCGGTTATTAAAGGAATGCTGGCTGCCATCGGGATCATGCTTATTGCTAAACAGATACCTGTGGGTCTGGGTTATGATCAGCCGGACTTTTGGTCCAGCGGCTTTCTGAGCGTTTTTAAAGAAAAACACCTGTCATCTTATTTTGATTTTTTTAATAAGCATACTGCAAGAGGAGCAATTATTATTACCGTTTTCTCCATACTTGTCATGGCCATTTGGCAAAAATTAGTTCCCAAAAAGCTGAGCATATTTCCGGCGCCCCTGATGGTAGTGTTGGCAGCAGTGCTGATAAATCTTGTTTTTCTGAAATTTACCGAAAACAGTTCTTTAAAACATACACAACTGGTGCAGATACCGGGAAACATTTTTAATGAGTTTACGTTTCCAGATTTTTCAAAACTCTTCAGCGCTCCGGAAATCTGGAAAGCAGGGATCATTATCGGGATGCTGGCTTCGCTGGAAACGCTATTGTGTACAGAAGCAATAGACAAACTGGACAAGCATAACCGAATTACCCCGGTCAATCGGGAATTGGTAGCCCAGGGCATCGGTAATATGGCCTGCGGATTATTAGGAGCTATTCCTGTTACTGCGGTAATTGTCCGGGGCTCTGCCAATGTGGATGCAGGAGCCAGAACAAAAATGTCTTCTTTTACCCACGGAGTTTTTTTACTGCTAACCGTATCTCTCGTACCGTTCTTACTGAATAAAATACCTTATGCGGCATTGGCTGCTATTCTGATCATTACCGGGTATAATCTGACTAAACCTAAATTATACCGGAATATGTGGAGCCTGGGCTGGAAACAATTTCTCCCTTTCATTTTTACGATCGTGGTTATTCTGGTAACTGACCTGCTCATTGGAGTCAGTATCGGACTGCTGGTTTCTATATATTTTATTATAAGAAATAACTTTAAAGCAGAGTATAAGATACAAAAGAGAAAACAGCACGAGACAGAACTATTCCTGATCAAACTGAATTCCAATGTGACTTTTTTGAATAAAGTGAAATTAAAAGAATCGCTGGATAAGATACCTGAATATTCCGTGCTGACCATTGACGGGAGTGAGTGTAATTTTATTGATTACGATATTCTTGAAATCATCTCTGAATTTGATCGTAAGGCGCATGACAGGCATATTGAACTTCATCTTAACGGAATTCAGAAAGTAAATGTTTCTGCTATACACTGACCTGAAGTTATATTATTGATTCATTTTCCGGGACGTTGCAATCCTCTGGGTGTGTATAATCCCCAAAAAGCCCCGTTGTGCAACAAACTTTCAATACTTGGGTGCAGCAAAAAAGGTGTGTATAATCCCCAAAAAGCCCCGTTGTGCAACGAGGCTTTAAATTCATTCGTTTTCTGGTTTCACCCGAATTCCGGTTTTCATTATCGGAATACCTCCCGGCCGGATACTAATTGTTTTTCCCGGAAAGATTAACAGGTACGGTTAGGATGGTGGACTGGCCAGAAAGGAAAAAGATCAATGGTTAAGAGAAGCTAAGATAGAAATAAGGGACTGCTTTGTCAATTAGTAAAACTTCGATTTTCAAAAAAAATCCTGTTTTAATGACAGGATTCCTCAAGATTTATCAGGAAGTTCAATGAATCAGAACTTTTCCATCTGCAATTTTTTTCCCTTCAGCATCACCAACCACGACGTAATAAATTCCTCTTGCCGGAATCTTCATGTCTATATTCAAAAGCTGATAGGGGCCAGCAACGGCAAATTCCCCGGTGTACACTCTGGCTCCGTGAGAATCATAGATCGTGATTGATCGTTGAATGCTTGCCCCTCCCCGGTTATAATAAGATACAATGAAACGCCCTAAGTTCGGATTCGGATAGATGAACAGTTTATCGCTTGCAGAATCTGCAATCGTAACTACTGCTGATTTATTGCTGCATCCATTTCCATCTGTGATTATGACCTGGTAATTTCCAAGACCTGTAACGTCAGCAGAAAATGTTGTTCCTGTTTGACCTGAAATTTGATTCGAATTATTGAACCACGTTAAACTTGTTCCTGTCAAAGGATTTGGAGTAGCGGTCAGTGTTGTTGTTAAGCCGGGAAATAGATGGGTATAAGGAGATGCGGACAGAGTCACTGCCGGTAAACTATAAACCGTCAATACTGCGGAACTAGAAACGGTGGGGACAGTACAGGTAGCATTGGAAAGTAAACAACGATATAAGTTGTTATTCATGTTAGTACTGACTCCTGTCAGGGACAGTGTGGACGTAACAGCACTTGCGCTGTTCAGATTGTTAAAGTGAACTCCGCCATCTGTGCTTTCCTGCCATTGATAGCTGATAGACTGGGAACTGTTTCCGGTTACCATAAAACTTATATTTCCGGTAGTAAGTGGCCCGGTGGCACAAACAAAAGCGTTTGAAGGCTGCGTACTTATCGCCACGGGAGAAATAACTTTTAGTGTTACTGCATTTGATGTTGCTGCAGGGGCAACACTTCCCGTAATGACACACCTGTATAAATACCCGTCCATTGCAGCAGAGACTGAACTTACAGGCAGATTAAATGAGGTGGCAGATGAAATATTATTGAATGTGTTTCCACCGTCAGTGCTTTCCTGCCATTGATAGGATATGTTGAGTCCGCCTGCAGATACACTGAAAGTTGCATTACCGGCAACGCAAACCGTATCATTTGCAGGTTGCCTGTTTATGAGCGGGGCGCCTGCAACTGTAATTGAAAAATTGGAAGCAGAGATTGTAAAGAACACATTATTTACTGCTTCGATTTTTATTCTTGCCTGTGTAGTGGGTGTATTAGGAATCAACAGATTTTCCGAACCATCATTAGGTGTGCTGGCAGATAGTAGTATTGGAAAGCTGAGTCCCCCATCAATTGATAAAGAAATTTTTACATTTGCCGCATTGATCGGAGATGCATTGGTTCCCGCTACATTCCATGTGACAGTGATGGTAGAATTACCGGAGTAACTTTCTCCGCCATTTGGCGAGGTTAGTACAAATGGCCCGGCATTACCAATAACGTTTACAGTGAAGGGAGTATTAAAACCGGCCTGGCAACCTTCTGTTCCGCCGGAAGCAACGCCACCTCCACCTGCACGGTTATCCCGGACAGTTAATTTAAAATTCATTGTTCGTGTACCGGTTGGCAATGTTTCGCCCTTATTTCCTCCCATAACCTGCCCGTTTAGATCTGCGACAGAAAGTGAATAATTGGCAAGTATTAAACTTGAATCAGGGAAGGTCCGGTTTCCTGTAGTTTTTGGAATTCTTGTTTTAAACAGGGGGCTGGTAGCATTTGCATTACCTCCGTTCCATACTGTACTTGGACCAAGGTCCCATTCATCCCAGCTATAAGTCAGCGCATCGCCATCAGGATCCATTGCTGTTGCTTTCAAAGTAAAGGGAGTACGTGCTGGTATGTTTGCTCCATTATTATTCATAGATGTGATTACGGGAATGTTATTCCCTGTATTGGTAATTACGGCGCAACTACCTCCAAAACTTGCTATATAATCATTGATCTGATCAAAGCTGGCAGCATGAAAAAATGGATCACTGTGCGGCTGGATGTTGTCAGCACCGCAAATGCCGGCATAGCTCATTATAGTAGTTCCGCTGCCGACTTCATAAGCGGTGGTTTCTTCCCGGTTACCGCCTCCGCAATTGCTGATAGTGCTATTGAAAGTATGGTCAGCACCAAACTGGTGCCCCATTTCATGCGCAACATAATCGATATCAAATTTATCACCTACCGGATTAGATAAGCCTGTTACTCCCTGTGCTTTGTATCCATTAATACAAATAACTCCAAGCATTGCTATACCGCCGCCACCGGTGCTGAATACGTGCCCGAAATCATAATTGGCCGCGCCAATTACTGCATCAATGTTTGTTTGATTTTGGCCGAGCATTGTACTGCCATTATTATTTGTATAGGGGTCCGTACTGCCATCCAGATAAATTAACTGGTCTGTATTGGAGACAAGCACCATCCTGACATCCAGTTCTGATTCATATATTCCATCAACCCGGTTAACAGAGGTGACCATTGCTGCAAGAGTGGCAGGCACTGTTGCCGGATTGGGATTGCAGACTGCTACTGCATATTCTCCTGTGCATGCCAGTGCTAATCTGTATTTATACAATTGTGTGCCTTTACATACGGATTCAATCTTATTTGCTGATTTAAATATATTGTTTTTATTGGGCACTGCAGTACAGGTAAAAGAAGGATTTCTCTTATTATCGGTTGAAAAATAACTTATATAATTAATTATATCGCCTTTGGCATAAGGATCAATAAATGCATCGCCGTTAATAGAAAGTACCTGCGCACTGAAACCGAAGTAAGGATTAAAATCAAACCGGACAGTGGCATAGGGATCATCAATTCCCTGGCCTTCAAAAGTTTTTATTTCCGGGTATCTTGCTGCCAGCCCCGGTTCCATTACCGGGCTTTCCCAAACATGAAATTTTGCCATTTTCCCATCCGGCAACGGAAGTTCCACTATGGGGACCTGCTGTCTGTTTGCACTATTATTTTCGCCAGGCAATGCCCATAAAAAATCCTTCATGGATTGCAGGTCAAGGACTGAGCTCCTGTATTTCTCCGGGGTAACTGTTCTTTTGCCTGTTGTTTTAAGGGCAATATTTGATCCGGCATCGGTAAAGAATCTGTTTTGCGAAAATAGGAGAGGTGAAAAAAGAATAAGTAACAGGGCAGTGGATAAAAAGTGCTTCCCGAGTTTATTCATAAAAGGATGATTAAAAAAATATGGAAGCTAAAGATAATAATTTTGGTTATATATATTTTTTGAATCCACTTCTTCTAAATACTCCTAGTAGTTATGATTTTCTGATATAATGTAAAAATCCCGTCTTGCCTGAAACGAGACGGGATTCATCAGCTTTTTTAGTGAGAGGTTATATTAGTAATCCATTCCGCCCATTCCTGGCGCTCCGCCGGGATGAACATGAGCTTCTTCTTTCTTGGGTTTGTCGGCAACCACACATTCAGTAGTCAGCAACATTCCCGCAATAGAAGCGGCATTCTCTAATGCAATACGTGTTACTTTAGTAGGATCAATAACACCGGCTTTTAACAGGTTTTCATATTCGTCAGTTCTTGCATTGAATCCGAAATCTGCTTTTCCTTCTTTCACTTTCTGAACAACGATTGAACCTTCGATACCTGTGTTTTCAACAATCTGGCGAAGCGGCTCTTCCAAAGCCCTTTTTACAATTGCAATACCGGTAGTTTCATCTTCATTGGCTCCTTTAAGTTTTTCAAGGGATTCAACTGCACGGATATAAGCTACACCACCCCCGGGAACAATACCTTCTTCAACAGCGGCACGGGTAGCATGCAATGCATCATCTACACGGTCTTTCTTTTCTTTCATTTCTACTTCAGTAGCTGCACCTACCTGTAATACGGCAACGCCACCACTGAGTTTTGCCAAACGCTCTTGTAATTTTTCTTTATCGTAATCTGAAGTGGTTGTTTCAATCTGTGCTTTAATCTGGTTGATACGTGCATTGATATCATCTTTTTTACCTTTTCCGCCAACTATGGTTGTATTGTCTTTATCAATCACCACTCTTTCTGCACGGCCGAGATAAGAAATATCGGCATTTTCCAGTTTGTAACCTTGCTCTTCGCTGATCACGATACCTTTTGTGAGGGTAGCAATATCAGTGAGCATTTCTTTACGGCGGTCTCCGAAACCGGGAGCTTTTACAGCTGCTACTTTTAAAGTGCCGCGAAGTTTGTTTACTACTAATGTAGCAAGAGCTTCTCCTTCGAGGTCTTCAGAAATGATGAGCAGTTCAGCGCCTTGTTGTGCAACTTTTTCCAGGATCTGGAGAATATCTTTCATGCTGCTGATCTTTTTATCATAGATCAGGATAAAAGGCTTATCCATTTCAGCTTCCATTTTTTCGCTGTTGGTAACAAAGTAAGGAGAGATGTATCCACGATCGAATTGCATTCCTTCCACTACTTCAACTGTAGTTTCAGTTCCACGGGCTTCTTCTACAGTGATCACGCCGTCTTTACCTACTTTGCCGAATGCTTCAGCAATCAGTTTGCCGATAGTATCATCATTATTTGCAGAAATGGCAGCCACCTGCTGAATTTTTTTGCTGTCTGTTCCAACAGTTTGTGTTTGTGATTTCAGATGCTCCACAACTTTAGCTACTGCTTTTTCAATTCCTCTCTTAAGGTCCATCGGGTTTGCACCGGCAGCCACATTTCTTAAACCTTCGCTAATGATGGATTGTGCCAGCACGGTAGCAGTTGTAGTGCCATCGCCGGCAATGTCGGCAGTTTTGGAAGCTACTTCTTTTACCATTTGTGCACCCATATTCTCAATAGCGTCCTCCAGTTCAATTTCTTTTGCTACTGTGACACCGTCTTTAGTTATAGTAGGCGCTCCAAACTTTTTTTCCAGTACAACATTACGTCCTTTTGGTCCAAGCGTTACTTTGACCGCATTTGCAAGAGTATCCACCCCTTTTTTCATTTTATTGCGGGCTTCAATCTCGAAGAATAATTGTTTTGCCATAATTAATAAATTAAAAATTAAAAATTTAAAACCGAATCAGTGATGAAGTCATTTTTTTTGACTTCTTAGTTTTGTCCCGGTAGTTAACGGGATGAATTAAACAATAGCCAGAATATCGCTTTCTCTCATGATCAGGTAATCTTCACCGTCAATAGAGATTTCAGTACCTGCATATTTGCCGTACAATACCGTATTGCCTTCCTTAACAGTTACGGGTTCATCTTTTTTACCGGGGCCTGCAGCGATCACGGTTCCACGCTGAGGTTTTTCTTTTGCTGTATCAGGAATGATGATTCCACCGGCAGTCTTTTCTTCTGCGGGAGCCGGTTTCACAATTACCCTGTCGTGCAGAGGGGTAACGTTTAACTTTTTAGCCATAGTGTTATTGATTTTTGTTTTTAATGAAATATTTTGGTTTTTTAATATCTACCGCCATGGTCTTCAACAGCGGGCGGCAAAAGTACACGAAATATGTACCAGTCAGGTAAAAGAAGCCATTTTTTCAGTTACCTGCTGTTTTAAAAGTGTAATTTTTTCATTTATTACAGCGTATGGGACAAAATTTCACAATTATGTCAGTCTCCTGTTAATTATGAACCGGATACCATTAAATCTGACTTAGGTAAAACCGGCTTCTTCAATGGCCATTTTGCCGTTATTTAAAAAACAAATGATACGATCAAACCCCGGCCGCCTGTTATGATTATTTTCATACAAAAAGAAGCAGTTGTTATATATGTTTCCACAAACAGGATATTTTTTAGAAGAAAAATAGTTCACTGCAATTATGATCAGGCAAATTCTTAATTTCGGCACTTCAAACAGTTCTTGATAATGATCAGCAGAAGAAATATCCGGGTAAAAGTGATGCAAACCCTGTACACTATGATGCTTGAAAACCGGGCGGATACCGGTGAAGCTCAAAAAATCTTGCAACAGCATTTTGATCAGACCCGATCCTTGTTGGTTTACTTCATTTATTTCTTAACGGAGGTTATTGCCTATGCTAAAACAGATGCATCCCACAGGGCTTCCAAACATCTTCCTACTTATGAAGATCTTCATGTAAATACCAAGATAACCGGCAATGAGTTGATCCGGAAATTTTCCGGCGATAAAAATCTGCAGGAACAATTCACAAAACAGAAACCTGAACTGATCTGCGATAAAGAACTGGTACGTAAAATTTATCATGAATTGACAGAATCCCCCGAGTATAAACAGTATATCGCAACCGATACAAGGGAAAAAAGCAGCGAGAAAAAAATTATTGAGTTTCTTATTAATGATAAGCTGCTGGCTAATGAGGGTTTTATTGCACACATGGAAGAAAATTTTTTCAATTGGGATGATGATGGCGAACTGGTCGTTCAACTGGCCGGCGCATATCTGCAAAAGCCGATATCACTGAATTTTAAACAAATGGTTACGGCCGATAAGGAACTCTTTGCAAAAGACCTTTTAAAAACTGTACTGGAAAAAAGTGATTACCTGCAGGGGGTGATCATTCCAAAATTGAAAAACTGGGATCCGGAACGGATAGCACTGCTGGATATGATATTGATGAAGATGGGAGTTGCTGAATTTTTGTTTTTTGATACCATTCCTCCGAAAGTTACGATCAACGAATATATAGACCTGGCCAAAGAGTACAGTACAGGGCAGAGCGGGCAGTTTGTCAACGGTATTTTGGATAATATCCATAAAGAACTGGTGATGCAGGGGAAAATGCAAAAAGTGGAATACAAGAAAGCCTGAGATCAAAGTTCAATCCTCGCCGGATTTCTCTACCTTTGCCTCCCTGAAATTTCAATCAATATTTCTTATATGAAAAAAATAGGGATTGCTTTTGCGATCGTCGCAATAGTGACAGCCTGCAACAATAGTGATCAAAGTGCGGGCAACAATGTACCGGGGCAAAATGCAGCTGTGAAGGATTCCAGCAATTACACTACGGTACAATGGCTGGATTCCACTTTTTCCGATTTGGGCAAAGTGAAAGAAGGCCAGGTTGTGGAAGTGGCTTTCAGGTTTAAAAATAACGGAAATAAAAACCTGGTAATCTCGGATGTATCAGCAGGTTGCGGTTGTACTATCCCTGAAAAACCTTCAGCTCCCTATACCCCCGGGCAGGAAGGGGTGATCAGGGCCAAGTTCAATAGCGAAAACAGGGTAGGGATCAACAGGAAAGAAATATATGTTACGGCGAATACTAACCCGAACATACAAACACTGGCATTCAGAGTGGAGGTCACTGAATAAAACACTTTTCAAAAAGCATAAATAAATTTAAAAACACATGAAATCAATTTATTCTTATCTCGTTTCATTTGCAGTAGCAATATCTTTTACAGCTTGTGTTCCCCCGGGAGCCCCCGGCTCAGGTGGAAGCAGTACCGGCCAGAATGGAGGCGCCGGAGGTTTTGGAGGCTTTCAGTTTATCTTCCTGGGGCTGATGATCGTCGTGTTCTGGCTGTTCTTTATCAGGCCACAGGCAAAAAAGGCAAAGAATCAGAAGAATTTTATAAGTGGACTTCAGAAAGGGGATAAGATCGTTACCATTGCCGGTATTCATGGTACTATTAATAAGATCAATGAGGACAATACGCTTAACCTGGAAGTAAGCCCCGGCAGTTATATTAAGATTGAAAAAAGTGCGATCAGCATGGATTGGACCAATGCTTTGAACAAGCCGGCTCCCGCTGCTGATAAAAAATAAATAACCGTTTTACGGTATTCAGAAATAAGAGGAAATTAGGAACAGTTTCCTCTTATTCTTTTAAATTTCATTACCATCTGCATCTTCTTTATTAACTTTCACAACATTCTTTTATTAATGATTCAATCGTGGCATTAAGGATTGGCTTAACAGGAGGTATTGGCAGCGGAAAAAGTACCGTTGCGGAACTGTTTGGTTTATTGGGTATTCCTGTTTATAATGCCGATGATGCAGCCAAAAGATTAATGAATACAGACAAAAGGCTGAGGCAGGAAATTGTGCAGCATTTTGGAACTGTAACTTACGTAAACGGGAGCCTGGACCGAAAGTACCTGGCATCAGTGGTATTCAATGATCCGGAGAAATTAAATTTATTAAATTCAATCGTACATCCTGCTACAATCAGAGATGCTGAACAATGGTTTAAAGTGCAAATTGCTCCCTATGTTATCAAAGAAGCTGCTGTATTATTTGAAAGTGGTGTCCATAAAATGCTGGATTATGTTGTTGGTGTTTCTTCACCTGAAGAGTTGCGGATGGAACGGGTGATGAAAAGAGACGGCCTCAGCAGGGAAGAAGTACTGAAAAGGATGAAAAAGCAAATGGATGAAAACGAAAAAATGAGTCTTTGTGATTTTGTATTAGTAAATGATGAAACCCGTTTGCTCATCCCGCAGGTATTGGAATTGCACAGGAAACTGACCGGTTTGTCAATGCATTCAGGTAACAGGTTACCCGGAAAATAAACGGGGCTTATTTTAAACGGGAAAATGCTTCTTTAAGTCTCTTGAATCCCTCTGCGATTTTTTCCATACTGTTTGCGAAAGAAATGCGAATGCAATCAGGCTCGCCAAATGCCGATCCCGTTACGGTGGATACATGAGCGTTATGCAGTAAGTACATGCACAGGTCGTCAGCATTTTTTATTGTTTCTTTTCCATCTGACTTCCCAAAATAATCTTTTACAACAGGGAATACATAAAAGGCGCCTTCAGGTTCCACGCATTTTAAACCGGGGATGGCGGCAATGAATTCCATCACTTTTCTTTTTCTTCTTTCAAATTCTTTAACCATTACTTCCGTTGCACCAAGATCGCTGTTCAAAGCAGTGATGGCGGCACGCTGAGTTACTGAATTGCTCCCACTGGTGAACTGTCCCTGCAGTTTTTCACAGGCTTTAGCGATTTCAGCATGAGCAGCAATGTACCCAAGACGATATCCCGTCATGGCATATCCTTTACTCATTCCATTGATGATAATGATCCGGTCCCTGAGTTTATCGAACTGAGCAATAGATTCATGGCTGCTCACATAATTGATGTATTCGTAAATCTCATCAGAAATTATAAAAATCCGGGAATGCTTTTCGAAAACATCTGCCAGGGCTTTCAATTCTTCACGGCTGTAAACAGAGCCTGTCGGATTACACGGCGATGAAAAAATGAAGAGCCTTGTTTTATCAGTGATATTCGATTCCAGTTCTTCAGGAGTGAGTTTGTATTTATTTTCCATTTTTGTACGGATCAGCCTGGGAACACCTTCTCCCAGTTTTACGATCTCCGAATACGAAACCCAGTAAGGTGTGGGTATGATCACTTCATCGCCTTTACTGATTAATGCAAAAACGGTATTGGCTATACTTTGCTTGGCACCGGTGGATACAACAATATTTTCCGGTTTGTAATCAAGGTTATTATCTCTTTTCAGTTTGTGGCAAACAGCTTCACGCAGTTCGGGGTATCCGGCCACAGGGGGATAATGACTCCAGTTATCCTGTACAGCTTTTATGGCAGCTTGTTTTATATGTTCGGGTGTATTAAAATCAGGTTCTCCAAGGCTAAGATCAATGACATCAAAACCCCGGGTACGCAGTTCACGGCCCAGTTTTGCCATTTTCAGCGTTTCTGGTTCGTTGAACAGGGTAAGTCTGGAAGATAAATGCATCATTCTAAATTTGAGATGCGCAAATGTAATGATTCATCAGGATTAAGGTTGCTGTTCTTTGTAATTAAATCGCATGGAAGAAAGATCGGGGATGTGTTTTCGTTTTCTCTTTAATTCATAGGCATAGAGTACCTGTCCCAATTGCCTGAAGAAAGGATACCCGGTAGCCTGGTAATCGTATTGGTCATCATTAAGAATACCGTCGCTGTTGCAATAGATTACTGCAGAGACCATGAATTCTATATCATTTTTAAAATCCGCTATATAGCCGATGTCGATCATGAATCCGTATGCGTCGCCGGGTTTGTTGAATATCCTGATAGCAGTGTCGGGCCATTTTCTTTCTCCGCCGTAAAGCAGGAATTTCGCATAGCTGTCCGGGTATTCCGTACTGCCGTAAGAAGGGAATTTTGATTCGGCGGGAAACATGGACATGAATTTTCTGACAAATGCATAATCGTCTTCTGAAAGATGAAAGCGTTGTTTTTCAGGAACCCCGTAAGGGAATATGATACTTCTCAGGATCATGTGTAGGCTTTGTAATCCAAGGCGGTTCTTATTGGAGAAATCAAAAGGCTCATTGATAATCTTATCCTTTTTCAGGTATCCCGCTCCCAGTTTTGTATTTCTTTTTGCATAGGCCATCAGGCTGGATTCCGCTGATTTTTCATAGATCATTTTACCATTCTTATCAAAAAAATATACCGGGTTGGTATGGCGATTTTGATCTTCACTTAAACTGATCTCCAGCCTGTGTACAATTTGTGCCTCTTCATAGCCCATTTGATGCAGGGTGTTATTGATATATTCCTGCCCTAAGAACTCGTACAGCCTGTTGAAAGCATCATTGTCACTAACGAGGAAAATTTTTTTGATATAATTGGCCACTGTAGGCCTGCCATCATCAGTGGTTGGATCATTATAAACAGGAGTCTGACCGCTGTAGCCGGTTTCAGTAATCATGGTTGTGTTCCTGTCAAGCCCGGGAATGTTGAGATCATGCAGCTTTTGTAAAGCCAGCAGGGCAATTGGAAGTTTGACGGTGGATGCAGGATAAAAATAATTATCAGGGTTTACATTGAAATAATGATCAGTGAATTGAGGATTGCCGTTCTTTTGCCGGTCTATCGTTGTATAGATTATTTGTACTCTTAATGAGTCTTTGTTTTTTAAAATAGAGTCTGAGAGAAAAAGATTGCTCTGCAGGAGTTCTTTGAAAAAAGCATCAGGTGTGGAACCAGCTCCCGATTCACCGGCTGAGTGGCGGGCAGGGCCACAGGATGAAAACGTATTCATAAAAAAGATCAGGCTGCAGATGATTTGTACCGGCACCTTCATAGCCATCCAAAGATAAGGGCAACTGTCATTAAGCTTTTAAAAACCAGCGAAAAACAAGCTTTTTTTAATTGGGAAAAGTTGAACTGAAAGTCTATCTTTGCACACTCTAAAAAATTACCTCAGTACCCGGATGAATTTTAGATTCGGGTGAAGACACATAAACCAAACATAGTATGCAACTGAAAGGTTTGATCCGGTTTTTTACCATCGTGCTGATCGTGGTTTCAGTTTATCAGCTTTCATTTACCTGGCTTATTAAAAGGCATGAAAATAAAATGCAGGCCAGTGCAATGAGCTACGTGAAGACACTCTACCCCCAGGCGGCAAAGTTTACTTCCCCTTCCCAGCTTCCTGATTCACTCGATCATATTTATCAAGAACGATATAAACGTTTACTGGACAGTACCAGGGATGTGACGCTCACTTATGGACCTACAGGAAAAATTAGTTATGAGAAAGCGAAAGAGAATGAATTGAATTTGGGACTCGACCTTCAGGGCGGAATGAACGTAACACTGGAAGTGGAGATGTCAGGATTACTTCGTGCATTGTCTAATAACTCCCATGACCCTGCTTTTTTACAGGCATTGGAAAATGCGGAGAAAAGAAAAGCTAACAGCAATGCAGATTTTATTTCATTGTTTGTAGAGGAATACAAAAAGATAAAACCAAATGGCAGGCTTGCTTCCATATTTGCCTCTTCCAATAAAGGGGGGATCAATATCAATGACAATGACAGCAAAGTGGAGAGTGCTTTGAGAAGTGAAGCCAATGCTGCTTTTGACCGTACATTCAAAGTGCTTTCTACCCGTATAGATCAGTTTGGTGTGGCACAACCGAGTATTAATCCTGACAGGCAAAGAGGTATAATAACAGTTGAATTGCCGGGGATTCAGGATAAAGAAAGAGTAAGAAAATATTTACAGTCGTCTGCCAATCTTCAGTTCTGGGAACTTTATGGTATTGATGAATTGGTAAAGAGCAATAGCCTTCAAAGGGCTGATGATGCTTTTTTTGTAATGATGGGTGGAAAATCAAAAGCAGTGGACACTACCTCAAAAGCAACAGAAAGCGCAACGAAAAAGCAGGAGCCGGCAAATAATGAAAATAAGACTGATACAGTTCATAATCTCTCTACCCAGCTAAGTAAAGAGATGGGTACTGATACCGGGAACAAACAACAATCCACCGCTGCAAATGCTGCTGATGATTCTAAAAAACACCTCGCTTACTATATTCAGTTCAGTGTTGATCAATCCGGAAGGCCTATTGACAATGGAGTAATTGGCTATGTAAAGGAAACGGATACTTCTTTGGTAAGAGGTTTTCTGGAATCCCCTGCAGTAAGAAGTCAATTCCCCTCTGATCTCTACTGGATGTATGGCATTCCTGAAAACGACCAGGAAAAGAAATCCGGAATTCTTCCTTTGTATGGAATAAAAACTTTTGGCCGTGACAAAGCGAAACTTGAAGGAGATGCTATTGTAAATGCGGGTCAGGATTATGATCAATTGAATGGAAGAGTGGAAGTGACCATGTCCATGAATCCTACCGGTGCAAGGATATGGGCAGATATGACAGGTCAGAACAAGGGTAAATTTATTGCAATAGCATTAGATAACCTGATCTATTCAGCGCCGCGGGTGAATGACAAGATTGAAGGAGGCCGCTCCAGCATCTCTGGAAATTTTACGGAACAGGATGCGCAGGATCTTGCCAACATTCTGAAAAGCGGAAAATTGCCTGCCCCGGCTAAAATTGTTGCGGAGCAACAGGTAGGTCCTACTTTGGGTAAAGAAGCCATCAATGGCGGTATGAAAGCATTTGCACTTTCATTCATCGTGATCTTTCTGCTGATGCTGGTTTATTATAACACAAGCGGATGGATCGCAAATATTGCTTTAATCCTGAATCTGCTCTTTACCGTAGGCGTGTTATCCGCTTTGCATGCTACATTAACCGCACCCGGTATTGCAGGTTTGGTATTGACTATCGGTATGGCTGTGGATACAAACGTGATCATTTATGAACGTATCAAGGAGGAATTGTCAAAAGGGAAAGGATACATTCCTGCAATTAATGAAGGATATAAGCGATCTCTTCCGCCGGTTTTAGACGCACACATAACCGTGTTGATGACGGCAATTATTTTGTTTTACTTCGGTTTGGGTCCTGTCAGGGGATTTGCCACTACACAGATTCTTGGAATTCTCCTTTCATTATTCTGTGGAATTTTAGTGAGCCGTTGGGTTACTGACTGGTTTACGAATAAGAATCATCACCTGAAGTATTTTACCAGCCTCTCCCGCAAAATATTCAAACATCCTGAATATAAGTTTATCGAATACAGAAAAATTGCCTACGGCATTTCTATTGTGGTTCTGATCATGGGTGTTGCCTCTTTCTTCAATGGTTTTGATGAAGGTGTTGAATTTAAAGGAGGTCGCAGTTATACAGTTGCTTTCAGCGAACCGGCAAAAGTGGAACAGATAAGAGATGATCTGAAAAAAGCTTTTGAAAATGAAAGCCCGATCATTAAGACGGTTGGCGATAACAGGACTCTTGATATCACAACAGCTTACATGATTGATTCCACCGGGCAGCAGGTTGACTCACTCGTGGAGTTAAAGATGATGAATGAACTTAAAAACTACAAAGCAACAGCTATCCTCGGTTCGAAAAAAATATTGCCAACAATCTCGGATGACCTGAAAAGAGGAGCTGTAAAGGCTACGATATTTGCCATGCTGATTATTTTTCTCTATATATTCATCCGTTTCAGGGACTGGCGATATTCCCTGGGAACTATTTTCTCGCTGCTGCATGACGTACTGGTTACCCTTGCCGTGTTTTCTTTTCTAAGGGACATTGTTCCTTTCCCGTTAGAAATTGACCAGCACTTTATTGCTGCGGTATTGACGGTAATCGGTTTCTCCATGAATGATACGGTGATCGTCTTTGACCGTATCCGGGAGTATGCACGTGAACTGCGGGGAGTGAATAAGGCAACTATCATTAATACGGCAATCAATCATACATTGAGCCGTACCATTATGACCTCGTTGACTGTATTCCTTACTATCCTGATCCTCTTCCTTGTGGGTGGTGAAGTGACAAGGGGCTTTGCATTCGCCATGCTGGTAGGTGTGGTTACGGGAACGTATTCATCCATTTTTGTTGCAGCTACCGTATTAGTTGATCTTTCAAGAAACAGGCCTCTTGGCGTCGCAGATGCACATGAGGTTGAGGAAAAAAAGAAAACGGCAGCGACAAAACCTGCAATTGCAAAATAAGGAAGAAAAAAGAATTGAATCAATAAGTTAATCCCGGCTCACCTACCGGGATTTTTCTTTATAATTACTGTAGCTTTTTACCGGGCAAGATATGTTAAATGATAAAGGAGATTAACCTGTTTTCATCCTTCTGATTTTTTTTGATTGCCAGTACCGTTTTGTTTAGTGAAAGTTATTATAGCGGTAAGCAGGAGCCGGCAGTTTTTAGTCACAAGAAAGCAACTTCTTGTTATTTTTGCATTTTATAATCATCATCAATGGATCCGAATACTTTAGCTCTCGTAATAGCCGTCTTCGCTATTTTGATTTCCGGTATTTCGCTAATCTTAGTTAATCAGAAGTTGAAGAGAACGACGAAAGAAATTTCTCCTTTTGACACCAAGCCATTACAGTTACAGGCTTATGAAAGGCTTGTTATGCTCACCGAACGGATCGCTTTACCCAATTTAGTAAGCCGGGTGAGTAAATCAGGTATGGGGGCAAAGGACATGCAGTTATTGTTACTGGAATCTGTCAAACAGGAATATGAATATAATGCTACACAGCAGATTTATGTAAGCCCGGTAGCCTGGGAGGCAGTTCATAATCTGAAAGAGCAAAATTTACTGATTATAAACAAAGTGGCATCCACATTACCGGAGGGTGCAACAGGCCTGGAGCTGAATAAGCGGTTACTGGAATTTGTGTTGAATAATCCAAAAGGAACTTTGCATAGCATCGTATTGGAAGCTTTGAATTATGAAGCAAAAAAACTGATGAGGTGAGACGAATCGCCGGTAACCGGTTACAGGATTCCGTTGCCGGATTTTAATGAGTAATCATGTCGGAGAATAAAAAATATACGGATACGGGGATTGAAATTAAAAAGGCTTATTCTGAAAATGATGTGCCTGAAACCGGTAACCAGCCACCCGGAACGTATCCGTTCACCCGTGGCATTCAGCCTGACATGTATCGGGGAAAATTGTGGACCATGCGTCAATACGCCGGCTTTTCAACGGCAGAAGAAAGCAATAAACGGTATCATTATTTATTATCCCAGGGTGTGATGGGACTGAGTGTTGCTTTTGATCTCCCTACGCAGATAGGTTATGACAGTGATCACTCCCTGGCAGAAGGTGAAGTGGGAAAAGTAGGTGTTGCCATTTGCTCCCTGCAGGATATGGAGAATTTGTTCAGGGGGATCAAACTGGAAGAAGTTTCCACTTCCATGACGATTAATGCTACGGCTTTTATCCTGCTTTCTCTTTATGCTGCACTGGCAAAAAAACAAGGCGCCGATCTGAAAAAAATATCAGGAACTATTCAAAACGATATTTTAAAAGAATATGCTGCAAGAGGAACCTATATTTATCCGCCCAAACCTTCTATGCGCATCATCACTGATATTTTTGAATGGTGCAGCAATGAATTGCCCAGGTGGAATACAATTTCCATCTCTGGATATCATATCCGTGAAGCAGGGAGCACAGCAGTGCAGGAGATCGCATTTACCCTGAGCAATGGAAAAGCTTATGTTAAGGCAGCCTTAGACAAAGGATTGGATATAAACATTTTTGGAAAGCGCCTTTCCTTCTTTTTTAATGCTCATAATAATTTATTTGAAGAAGTGGCTAAATTCCGTGCGGCAAGGAAAATGTGGGCAAAGATCATGAAAGATTTTGGTGCTACCGATGAAAAAGCGATGATGCTGCGGTTTCATACGCAGACAGGAGGGAGCACATTGACGGCCCAGCAGCCACTTAATAATATTTCACGGGTTACGATACAAACTTTGGCGGCGGTATTGGGTGGCACTCAGTCATTACATACGAACGGGTATGATGAAGCGCTCAGTTTACCCTCTGAGGAAGCAGTACGCATAGCCTTGCGCACCCAGCAGATTACAGCTTATGAAAGTGGCGTGGCAGATACCGCTGATCCCCTGGGGGGTTCTTATTTTATTGAATCATTGACGTATGAGGTGGAAAATAAAGCCTGGGAATTGATTGAGAAAATTGATGCAATAGGAGGAAGTGTGCCGGCGATAGAATCAAATTTTATCCAGAATGAAATTGCCCGCAGCGCTTATGAATACCAGGTTAAAATAGAAACAGGCGAGAAGATCATTGTCGGGTTGAACAAATTTCAGACGGAAGATCATAAAACTATTCCATTACTGAAAGTGGATGATAAAATACGGCAGGTACAAATAGAAAAATTAAAGGCGCTTAGGAATAACAGGGATCATGCCAAATGTGATAATATATTGCAGCAGATTAATGACAAAGCGATCAGCGGTGAGAATCTTATCCCTTCTGTTATTGAGGCGGTGGAGAATGATTGCACTTTAGGTGAGATCGCTGATGAACTGAGAGGAGTGTTTGGAGAATACAAGTAAATCAAAATTTATCTGAGATGAAAACAATGATCATCACCGGGGTATCTGGTAATTTGGGCCGGGCGGTATTAAAAAAATTTTTAACCGCAGGTTATAAAATAACCGGCACTGTAACGCATAATGATCCTGCTTCATTGGATGTAAGTGCGCCGGAATTTGATAAAGCAGTAGTTGACCTTACCAATGAAGAAGAAACAAAAAAACTGGTTGATACAGTAGCTGCAAAGTATGGTAGCATAGACGTGGCGGTACTGACGGTAGGTGGTTTTGCAATGGGTAAAATAACCGATACCAAGACAACTGATATCCTGAAGCAGTATATGCTGAATTTTGAAACAGCTTACAATGCGGCACGCCCCGTTTTTACCCGGATGCTGAAACAAAATAGCGGAAGAATTTTTCTGATCGGATCCAGGGCAGGCTCGGAAATGCGTCATAGCAAAGGAATGGCGGCTTATGGCCTGACAAAGTCATTGATTTTCCGGCTCGCAGAAATAATGAATGATGAAGCAAAAGATCATAATGTAGTTGTAAGCGTTATTGTACCTTCTGTAATAGACACTCCGCAAAACCGCAAGGCTATGCCGGATGCTGATTTCACAAAATGGGTAAAGCCGGAAACAATAGCGGATGTGATTTCATTTTACTGCAGTGAAGAAGCAATGGCACTCAGGGAACCGGTCATTAAGATATATGGAGCTTCCTGATTTTTTTCATTCTTAAATTTTATGCATGCGTTTCATGAAATGGATAGGTTTTATAGCTGCCGTAGCCCTGGCAGCAGCCTGCTTTTCCCCCTGGGTGTTTATTGAATCAGGCAATATCATTGTCAGCGGCATGGATGCAACAGGTACCAATTTTGGCAAACCTGGGTACCTGCATCTTTTTTTGATTGCATTTTTCCTCTTCTTTAATTTCTTCCCCAAAATATGGGCTAAGAGGAGCAATCTTTTTATTGTAGCAATTAATATTGCATGGGCTATTCGTAATTATTTTCTGATTTCTACCTGCCAGATGGGAGAATGTCCTGTAAAAAAAGCAGCCATTTATGTATTGATCCCCGCATCGGTGTTGATGCTTGCATCTGCATTGGTTCCCGATGTCCGTATTCCAAAAGAAACAGGCAAATGATCTTAAAAAATAAAACCGGAGCAGGTGGCATCTGTCCGGTTTTGATCGGGAAGGTTCTTAAACTGATATTAGTTGCCTCTTAGTTTTTAGTTACAATTATTTTTTCAGTGTTTGCTTCATTGCCCGATCCTATAGTGCGGAGCGTGTACATCCCCGGAGTCAGGTTATCGATCTGCAGTGAAGTGTTTGAGTAATTTTTCCATTCTTTAACTGATCTTCCGGTCATATCGAACAGGGCAATATTACGGACTGATGCATCCGGGTATGAAACGGTCACATTACCGTTACTGCTTGGGTTCGGGAATATCACTGTTCTTGCAACCTGGCTATGACCCTGGACTGCACAAACTTTAGAGTAAGAAAACTTGCCATCGAAGTCAGTTTGTTTGATGCGGTATTGAGAAATGGTATTTGAATTATTGTTATCAGTGTACTGGTAACTCAGCTTGCTGTTGCTATTGCCATTGTTTGCCTGAGTTGCAATGAACGCAATAGACTCCCATGTGCTGCTGCCGTTATTAAATCGTTCAACATTGAAACCGGTATTGTTTGATTCTGTAAATGTTTCCCATTTTAATAGAACTGAGGATGCACTTCGTGTGGCTGTAAAAGCGCCAAAGGTCACCGGCAGCGGACTCTCACTGAAAGGATGAATCCTGATAAGGCAGGGATTGAGGTTGAAAATGTCAAATATAGACCGTGATGTGATTTCTATATCTATATCTGAAAGCTTCTGAGCTGTAAAAAGGCTCGAAGTATAAGTGTACTTGTTGTTATCAAATCTTAAGGGGAGATTGTCGGATACTACCTGCACCCCGTTAACTTTAATGACAACAGTAACAAATTTCCATGCTGCATTGCTATAATCAAAGACCATCTGTTTCTGATTTCCCTGATTAACTACGTGAATGGATGGTTGATCAACTGTGATGCAGGCAGGTTGGGCTTTTGCGATGAAAGCGCCAAGAATTAATGTAATTGCGAGTACAGATTTTTTCATACAGGTTCACTTTTTCTTGTTATTTAATTTCGGATATTACGGAATTACTTTAGTGTTTTTCCCGTAATCCAAGCGTAAAAATAACAGGGTAAATTCGAATATGCAAGCTTTTTAAAATGAAATATTACGATACAAAGTCACGGATTTCAGCGTTGCAGTGGCTAAGTGGCAGGTTAATTTATTGGTTTCCAATGGAGGCAAAAAAAGTACCGGGTATATAGTTTTTTGTAGAAAGAAAGTTGAAGAAAATCCTTTTCCGGTTCAATTAACTCAACACACAGGTATATTTACGAAATATCAGAAAAGTAATGTCTTTTTGAACAAATGATGCTCAAAAGACATATGGCCAATAAATTAATTTCAGGAAAATAATTTAGCCACTCCGAATGCAGCAGCAGCAGCAACGGCACCGATCAACATAACACGAATGGCTCCCCACCATTTATTGACACCGGTAATTTTACTTTTAAAAAAGCCGAAAATAAAAAGGCAAAGCAGGGTAACGATTACCGATAGCTTTAAGCCTTCACCAGGTGTGGCAACAAAAAAATAAGGGCTTAAAGGCACCAGCCCTCCAATGATATAGGAGACTCCGATATTAAGGGCAGATTTCCTGGCTCTTGCCGGATCAGGTTTATCCAATCCTAATTCATACTTCATCATAAAATCAACCCACTGCTTTTCATCTTTGGCTATCTCTTCAGTCGCTTTGTTCTGCAGGTCTTCGCTTAACCCGATATTCGCAAAGAATTCTTTGGTTTCTGCTATTTCCCTGTCTCGAAGATTTTCCACTTCATACATTTCTCTTTTAACTTCACTTTCGTAATGATCTTGTTCTGTTTTCCCGGCAAGGTAGCCCCCTAAGCCCATTGCTATAGATCCGGCGCATATCTCTGCAATACCGGCAATGACGATGATACTGTTTGAGGAAACAGCGCTGCTCAGACCTGCCGCTAATGCAAAGGGTACTGTAAGTCCGTCACTCATTCCTATCACTACATCGGTAAGCAGGTTACTGCTCTTTAAATGGTGTTCTATATGTTTCGGCAGGTTATCTGTACTCATGAATACCGGCAAAATTTCTTATTAAATATTATCGTAGAGACCTGATTAATCAAGACAAGATAAAGAATTACCGATAATCTTCACACTTTCCAATATCTGATCTTTCCTGATGATCAGGGGAGGAGCCAAACGTATTCTGTCATCATGTGTTGGTTTTGCCAGTAAGCCATTATCTTTTAATTGAAGGCAAAGATTCCATGCAGCATCTTTCTTTGCATGATCAATCACAATAGCATTCAGTAAACCTTTGCCTCGTACAATGCTGATGTGTTTTGAATTTAGTGCTCTCAGATTTTCCCTGAACAATTCACCCATAGCCAGTGCATTTTCAGCCATCTTTTCTTCTTTTAATACCTGTAAGGCAACCATGGCAGTTTTGCACGCAAGGGGATTTCCTCCATAAGTGGAGCCATGTTCTCCCGGTTGAATGGTCAACATAATTTCATCATCAGACAAAACTGCGCTGATGGGCATCATCCCTCCGCTCAATGCCTTTCCTAATATCAGTATATCTGGCCGTACATTCTCGTAATCGCATGCCAGCATTTTACCTGTTCTGGCAAGGCCGGTCTGTATTTCATCTGCAATGAATAATACGTTATGCTGTTCACAGAGCAGTTTGGCAGCTGATAAATACCCTTCATCCGGAACTACCACTCCTGCTTCACCCTGTATCGGTTCTACTAAAAATCCGGCAACGTTTTTATCAGTCAGCGCTTTTTTCAATGCACTGATATTATTAAATGGAATTATTTCAAATCCGGGAGTATAGGGGCCGTAATCATCCTTTGCCTCCGGGTTGGTGCTGATGGAAATGGCAGTAATGGTGCGCCCATGAAAATTGTTTTCACAAACAATGATCTTTGCCTTATCATGCGGGATATCTTTTACTTTATAAGCCCACTTCCTGCAAAGCTTCAGGGCAGTTTCTACTGCTTCCGCCCCAGTATTCATCGGCAATACTTTGTCGTAACCAAAGAAGGCAGTAATAAATTTTTCAAAATCACCCAACTGGTCATTGTAAAAAGCACGGCTGGTCAGCGCAAGCTTTTGGGCCTGCTCTAAAAATGCAGTTACTATTTTCGGGTGGCAATGCCCCTGGTTCAGTGCAGAATAACCACTCAGGAAATCATAATATTCTTTACCGTCCACGTCCCAGACAAAAACGCCTTTACCACGGCTGAGCACTACGGGCACAGGGTGATAATTATGGGCGCCATATTGATCTTCGAGCTGTATATAATGATTAGTCTTTTCAGACATATTAATTGCAGATAACATAACATCAGGATTTTTAAAAATTGAAAATAGAAATTGTCAGTCTTTGTGGTTCAGTTGCAAAGATTGTTATCCTCGGTGGTTGAGGAAGTCGAGATTGGAAGAAAGGAAATCTTTAATCTGAATACTTGTGTATGCCATCGTATGCAAATTACGAAATTTTTCCGAAACACCCTTACTGCCCGTTGTAGATCACACCTGTGGTGGCCGTTTCTTTCAGTTCTATTCGGTTAAGAGCAGGCAGCGTTGATTTTATATGGTTCCACAACCAGACAGAAATATTTTCTGCAGTCGGGTTTTCAAGTCCTTCTATGTCATTTAAAAGTTTGTGATCCAGCTGATCAATAACCGGTGATATGATGTTTTTTATTTCTTTGAAATCCATTATCCATCCGATTTCTTTATCCGGTGTCCCTTTTATGTAAACTCTTAAGGTATATGTATGCCCGTGTAACTGCCTGCATTTATGTTCTTCCGGAACATTTGGAAGAAAGTGTGCCGAATCAAAACTAAATTCTTTGTAAATCTCCATAGTGTAAATTTGAGCGCAAATATATGCACAAGCTATACTCAGAAGTGATAATGATCATCTAAATTGACCTTCATGAAATATAAAGTGCCGGCCGGAGCCCGGATTGGCCATGTTCATCTGAAAGTAGCCGACCTGGACCGGTCATTAAAATTTTACCATGATATTTTAGGTTTTGAAATACAGCAGAGATTTGGAGAAAGTGCTGTATTTATTTCAGCAGGCGGCTACCATCATCACATAGGATTAAATACCTGGCATAGTAAGAATGCGGGTCCTGCTCCTGATTATGCGGCCGGGTTATATCATTTGGCAATACTATATCCGGAACGAAAAGATTTGGCGATCATCTTAAAAAGATTGATTGATGCTGACTATCCATTAAGCGGGGCAGCAGATCATGGTGTGTCTGAAGCTATTTACCTGGATGATCCGGATCATAATGGTGTGGAATTATATTGGGATAAACCTGAAGAAAGCTGGCCCAGGGATGCCCTGGGAAAATTACAGATGGTAACAGAACCACTGAACTTAAAAGCATTAGTTCAACTTGCCGGATAATTCTTTTGTGAAATAATGAGCCGGAAAAGAGAACCTGGTTTCCATGTCTTTTTTGAAAATGCCGAATACGGTGCTTCCGCTTCCTGACATGGAGGCAAAAAGGGAATTCGAATTATATAAATTCTCTTTAATACTTTTTATCTCAGGGAAGTTTTTAAAAACCGGCGCTTCAAAATCATTGACCAATTCGTCTTTCCATGTTTCAACAGGCTGGAGAAGGATTTCTTTTATAGAGCGAACCGGCAGGGTGGGAGAGACCTGTGCGTAAGCCCATGCCGTATTGACGTGAATGCCCGGGTTAATCAATACAAATTTGTAATCACCCAGATTTCTTTCTAACGGCGCCATTACTTCACCTCTTCCTGTTGCAATACAAGGTATGTTTAAAATAAAAAACGGGCAGTCGCTTCCTAATTGAAGAGCATAGCGCAGCAACTGTTCATTATTTAATCCCAGGTTGAATTTTTCGTTAATTAATTTTAATGTAAATGCTCCATCTGCACTGCCACCGCCTAATCCTGCACCCGCCGGGATTATTTTATGCAAATGCATTTTCACCGGTGTTATCCGGGGAAAGTCTTTTTTTAGAAGATGATAAGCTTTGACACAAATATTTTCTTCTTCAGGAATTTCTGGCAGAATGCCACTCAAGGAAAGTTGTACCGGTGCTGACGGAGATTGACTGCTTTCAGCGATTAATTCCAAAGCATCCTTTATCTGCAAAGGGTAAAAAGCCGTTTCGATATTATGAAACCCATCTGATCTTTTGCCGAGAATACGAAGCCCGAGATTTATTTTGCAGTTAGGGAAAATGATCATGTATTAATAATGAAAAGTAAAATGTGAAAAATAAGTAATGAGCGATTGTGATGATTATCCTGTTCGGTTATTTCTTTTTCCTGTTATTGATCTCATCACGGATGGCAATTGCACGTATATAATCTTCTTTTTCCAGCACCTCGCTCAGAAGGCTATTTAATTCTTCAATGGTCATTGATCTCAGGTCCGTCTTTTCTGCAGTTTCCTTCTCAACTGATTCCTGTTTTACTTTTTTCTTCTTTCCCGGAGGATTATCTTCCATTAAAATTCCGGCACTTTCAAGAATATTTTCATAAGTATAAATCGGGCAACCAAAACGTACTGCCAGGGCCAAAGCATCCGATGTCCGTGAATCAATTTCCACAGTGTCATTTTCAGAAGAGCAAACAAGTTTTGAATAAAATATTCCTTCCTGCAGGTCGCTAATGATTATTTCGTGTAAATCAATTCCAAAAGCATTCATGAAATTTTTCATCAGATCGTGAGTAAGTGGGCGGCTTGGCTGCATCTTTTCCAGTGCAACGGCAATTGCCTGCGCTTCGAACCCGCCAATCACAATCGGCAGGCGGCGAAGGCCATTGATCTCACCCAATACTACAGCGTAAGAATGAGTTTGGGTAATACTATGTGATAAAGCAACGATTTCCAGTTCTATCTTCTTCATTATACCGTCTTTAATAAGGGCTGGCCCT
>WBZR01000544.1_pt1 | contig 59078 bp, 58 predicted proteins | sample 5204231 | NCBI WGS metagenome assembly WBZR01 (sample SAMN12412403, study PRJNA552823) | activated sludge metagenome | isolation source: activated sludge from anammox sidestream of wastewater treatment plant... | place: USA: Virginia | collected 2017-08 | reverse complement strand
CGGCGATGTCGCCTATGTCCTCAGTGTCAGCGAATCGAAAGTGAAGCGCCTACTTCGCTCGAAACAGCTCGGCCACATTAAGGATGCAGGCACAACGATGGTAACTCGCAGGCAGTTGGAGAACTACCTCCGCGAGAAGGAGCTTGAACAGGGATGGCTTGGCAACTAGGTCTTCGGTTCGGCGGCTTTCACGACGCGTTCGAGTTCCTTTCGGAGAATGTCTTGTGCTCCGCTCAGGAATCGGGTGTAGTTGCGTACGTTAACCGTCAGGCCTTTGTGTTCTGAACTGCTTCGACTCACACTGTGCCCCATGTGCTCCAACCTCGTTGAGATGGAGACCTTGGGGCACAATTTTTCGATCCAGCTGTTGTGTGACAACCGGCAGTCGCGAGGTTCCAACTCTGCCGGAAGGCCAGATTCTTTCACAATTCGTCGCCAAGTCGCATATACAAGTTTCTTCATCCGTGGCTGATCGAGCGTTGTTGCCGGGAATAGATGAATCACATCGGAGCTTGCCACCGGTTTCAGCAGAGCCGCCAACGTTGGGCACATAGCCACGAGCCTGGTTTTGTCGCCTTTCGGCAAACCGATCTCTTGACTTCCCGTACGTCCAAACTTCACAGATCGATCTACAACGATGACGCCCCTCTCGAAGTCCACCTGCTCCCTGGTCATCGCCATATGCTCACTCAGTCGCAACCCTGCGAGAAGGAATAGCCCAAGGAAAGCCTGGTCTTCGGGATCGCTTAGTTTTCGGATAGCCGCCACGGCATCCTTGGGCGCAAGGGCAATCGCCTCGCGTACGTCAGGGGCCTCCAGCTTGACCTTGGAGAATGCGTTACGCATGTTGGGAACCTTCTCGTAGGTGTCTATCGCGTCGTTCAATACCTTCACGAGAACACCCTGCACGTCCTTGATCGTTGCCTTGCTCTTGCCAGCCTCCTTCATTGCCCGAAAGAAGCTCCGGGCCATGTCCACGTCGAGGTGCTGCAGTGGCATCGGCCCTAGATCAGATTTGCGGACGTGAGCGTTGTATCTGCTGACTTTGACCGACACCGTTTGAGGCTTCATCCCGTCTTCGAACCAACGGCCCTGGAAGTTGTTCTCCTGCGTACCGGCCAGGTCGTCAAACCACGCGTTGAGCGTCAACAGGCGCTTAGTCGAAGCTTCGGCGACCTTCTGCCCGGTGTGGACCTTTGCCTTGAGTTCCTTTAGGAACCTTGCGGCTTCCGCCTGGGTGGGGAACGTCCGATCTATGTTGACGAGTTCGCGTGAAACGGGGTCTTCGTATGACCACTGCGTCCGCCACTTACCGGCGAGCTTGCCGCTCAGCCGCTTGCGGATCGAACCTTCGCCAGCAATCGCCTTGGCCATGGTTCCTCCAGTCTACCCTGTGGTTTAGGAACCGGTCTTAGGAACCTTCACTGATTCGTGTGAACCTATTTGAAGGTGGTGGGCGGTACAGGACTTGAACCTGTGACCCCTACAGTGTCATTGTAGTGCTCTACCAGCTGAGCTAACCGCCCCGGGAACTTGCAGTATGCCGGAGCCCAGGCGGCCGAGTCAAGCGGGGCCCGAGCCTATTCGCTCGCAGGCGGGCTCGATGCTCGGCGCGTGGTCGCCTTGCGGGTCGTGGTCCGGGTGCCCTTCGCCGAGGTCCTGCGCCTGGGTTTGGACTTCGCGGCCCCACTCCCAGCAGCCTTGGAGGTCACCTTCGTCGTCTTCGCCTCGGTTTCGGGAGCGGCGGTGCTGGCCGCCTTCCGAACGCCCTCGGAGCTCGCTTCGTCGGCGGCCTTCTCCAGGTCCTCGCCAAGCTTGCGCAGGCCCCGGCCTACGGTTCTGAACAGCCCGCCCGCAGACTTGGCAGCCAAGGGAACGATGACGGCGGCCAAGACGGCGGCACCGAGGAGTCGAACGGGTACAGGTCGTAACATCAACCCGGACTACGGCTCCGCAGGGGTCGGGGTTTCAGGACGAGGTCCTCGGTCGTGGTGACCAAAGATCGCCCCGGCGACCAGGGTGACCGCCGCTGCCGTGATACAAACGTCCGCAACGTTGAAAACGGGGAAATTGATCGCGCGCACGAAGAACATGTCGGTGACCCGGCCCAGCCAGAGCCGGTCAATCATGTTCCCGATGGCCCCTGCGGCGAGGAGCGAGCACAAGACCGTGTGGAGCCGAGACACCTTGGCCGAGCGCACCGCAGAGACGGACGCCGCTCCCGCGATCACGATCGCGATTGGAGTAAGGAACGTCCCTGCGCCCTGGAACATCCCGAACGCGACTCCTTCGTTATAGATGAGCTTGAGCTCGAAAACGCCCGGCCAAGGGGTGAGGAAGACTCGGCCCTCGACGCCCTCCGCGGCCATTCTCGCCCACCCTTTGACCGCTTGGTCCAGTACAACGAGGAACAGGGAAAGTACGACAAACCCGATGCGGCTCGGAGTCAACCGGCGACCACCATGAAGTCGCGATCACTCAGAACCACGGATTCCTCCCCGATCTCTCGCGGCGCAACGTCGGCCCGGCGCAGACGCGAGCGTTCGCACTTGAGCCATGGGCTGACTGTGAACCGCACATCCCACTCGCCCTCCTCGATATCAATATGGGCGACACGGAAGAGGATGGCAAGATCGTCGGGGTAGGCGCGCAGAGCGATGGCGTCGTCACGGGGCAAGCGCAGGGCTACGTGGACGTCTTGCGAGTCCTTGGTGCCACTCTCGGCCCGCCAGGCTTCCATCAGGACGTTCACCTTCGCCCGGCAGGCCAGGACCTTGTCCACAGGCGTGACGTCCACAGGTTCGCGCGCATCTGGGAAAGTCTCAAAGTGGACACTCGGCTTTCGCGCGGAGAGCGGGATCTTGGAGTAGACCTCCTCCGCCGTATGAGGGAGGATCGGGGCGATGATCCTTACTAGATCGGTAAGGATCGAATAGCTGGCCGCCTGGGCCCCACGCCTCCTCGGCGAGTCAGCGGCGTCACAGTACATGGTGTCCTTGATCGCGTCCGCAAACACTCGAGAGATCTCGTTGACCGCCAGGCTGTGAACTGCGTCGAACGCCCGCTTGAAGTCAAGATCACGGTAGGCCTGCACCGCGGTCCGTGCCGCCTCCGCGGTCTTTTCTACGGCCCATGCGCACAGACCCTGGGGAACCTCGGCCATGCCCGGTTCAAAATCGTACAGGTTTGCAAGAAGGAACCTCAATGTGTTGCGCAGTGAACGGTACGACTCGGCGGCGGTCTTGATCAGATCTTCGCTACAAGGGGCATCGTCCGTATAGTCAACGCTCGCGACCCAACTCCGTAGCACGTCGGCGCCATATCGCTCGCAGACTTCGACCGGGTCCACGACGTTCCCCAACCTCTTGCTCATCTTCCGGCCCTGGTCGTCCTGGACGAAGCCGTGGGTTGCGACCTTCTTGTAGGGCGCGGTCCCGCGGAGCGCGGTCGAGAGCACCAAGGACAGGTTGAACCACCCTCGGTGCTGGTCCGAACCTTCCATATAGAGGTCAGCGGGGACGCTCGCCTTCCAACTCGGTTCGACGTTCCCTTCCAAGACGCAAAACGAAGTGGACCCGCTGTCGAACCAAACGTCGAAGACGTCGGTCTCCTTCCGGAACTCGGTCTCCCCGGTTTCCGGATGGCGATAGCCCGGTGGGAGCAACTCGGAAGCGGGCTTGCGAAACCAAACGTCGCTCCCTTCCCGGCCCACAGCCTCAGCGACGGCCTCGATCGCGACCGGGTCGAGCACGGGGACGCCGCTCTGATCCCCATAGAAGACCGGGATTCCGACGCCCCATGGCCGCTGGCGCGAGATGCACCAGTCGGGACGGTTCTCGATCATGCCGCTGATCCTAGCCCGGCCAGAAGCGGGGTGCCAGTCCACCGTATGGTTGATCTCGTCCATCATCCGCTCTCTGAGCCCATCGTGGTCTATGGAGACGAACCACTGCTCCGTGGCCCGGAAGATGACTGGCTTCTCATCGCGCTCGGCGTGCGGGTAACTGTGCTTGACGGTCTCACGGTGAACCAAGGCGCCAACTTCCTCCAGGCGCCCGACGACCACCGTGTCACAGTCCGAATACCTCGTGCCCGCAAACTCGCCTGCCTCCTCGGTCAGGTTCCCTCGCGCGTCCACGGGGCACAGCACGGGCAGGCCATAGCTCTGCCCTGCATAGAAGTCGTCTCGGCCGTGCCCTGGCGCAGTGTGAACGATCCCGGTGCCGTCCTCGGTCGTGACATGGCCCGCGAGGAGCCCTACCGAGAGCCGGGGAAAAACCGGGTACTTGAACCCGACTCGATCGAACAACCGGCCCTCCAACCGGGTGACTACGGTGCCGGAGACGCCTGCTTGGCCGAGCACCTTGTCCACCAAAAGGTCAGCCATGATCCAATGCTCATTCCCGACCTTGACCACGGCGTAGGTCGCTTCCGGGTGGAAGGCGAGGGCGAGGTTCGCAGGGATCGTCCATGGCGTGGTCGTCCAGATCACGGCAGAGACGTTCTTAAGGCCCGCCAACTGAGTCGGCGAGGGTTCGAGATGGACATTGCCTGGATTCTCCAGGGCCTCGCCCTGCGCCAGAGGGAACTTCACCGTGATCGCCACACTTTCCACGTCGCGGTAGACGATCTCAGTGTCAGCGAGCGCGGTTTGAGACGTCGGGGACCACAAGGTCGGTCGAAGCCCGCGGAAGACGTACCCCTTTTCCACCAAACGGCGGAACACGCGAAGGATCTCCCCCTCGAACCGGAATCCCATCGTCATGTAGGGCCGGCCCCAGTCAGCCCAGACCCCCAGGCGCTGAAACTGCTCCGACTGAAGATGGAGGAACTCGGCGGCGTGCTCCCTGCAAGCCGCGCGAAGCTCGCTCACAGAGGGCTTCTCACCCTTTTTGGCGAACTTCGCCATCACCGCTTGCTCGATGGGCAGCCCATGGTTGTCGTATCCGGGAACGAACGGAGCCCGGAACCCCATCATGGAGTGGGAGCGCACGGCAAAGTCCTTGATCATCTTGTTGAGGGCCGTCCCGAGGTGGATCGGACCGTTGGTATAGGGCGGGCCGTCGTGCAAGACCCATTCCGGGCAGTCCTTCCTCTCGCGAAGAAGGGCGTGGTATGCGTCCATCTCCGACCACTTGGCCTGAATCTCGGGTTCCCGGGCCGCGAGGTCGGCCTTCATCGGGATTGTGAAGTCCGGGTCGGGGAGCAGCAACGTGGCTTTGAGGTCCATGCGGGCCCCGAGTCTACCGCTCGCAGTCGGAGCCTCAGGAACCTACGGCCACGACCCTGTTCACTGGAGGCGACGCGACCGATACACCCTTCTCGAAGAACTCGATCAGGGTGTCCGCATCCACGAGGCCGGTGTCGAGCCGGAAGCCCTTCGCATCCTTCAACACCGTGAGCACGTCCCCGCCCGCTGCGATGAAGCTGTTGACCACGGTCCGATAGGTCTTGTCTGGGCTGAGGGGGGCACCGGCGATCACGACGTCCGAGACCCGGTCGCCCTCGGGCTTGCGGAAGTCGCACCGGTAGGAGGTGCCCGCCGAGACCGCGAGCAGGCCCATCCTCGCCGCGCCGATCTCCAAGGCTGCCTTGATCTCGGCACCGGTCAAGTCCAGCACGACCAGGGTGTTCGAGAAGGGTTGGACCTCGATCACCTGGCCGTAGGTCACCTTGCCCGCGGCCATGCCGGCACGAACCCCACCCGCGTTCATGAGGGCGACCTTCGTTCCCTGCTTCTGGGTCGCGGCGAGCATGGCGTCCGCGATGAAGTTGCCCATCGCCGACTCTCCATTCAACGCACCGCGCGCCAGCTCGATCTTGATCTCGCCTACGGGCTTCGCCATGAGTGCCTCGATCGGCTTCTTGAAGGCGCTGATCATGGAGGCGATCACGCTGTCCTCATGGAATCGGTCGTCCACTGCGATCGCCTCCGAGCCTTCCCACGAAACGACCTTGCCATCGTCATCCACCACGAAGTCCAACCGACCCAAAACCTTCGACCATTCCCAAGCCTGCACCACGAGGGCGGTGTCGCCGTCGGCGTTCTTGACCACAGTCGGGTACGGCCCCATGGAGGGCTGGTCATTGGGTAGCGCGACAGAGCCCAGAAGGCTATGGCTGTGGCCACCGACGACGACGTCCACCCCCCTTAGCATCTTCGCATAGCCCTGCTCGACGTCGTAGCCGCAATGGCTCACGACCACGATCACGCTCACCCCCTGTGCCGTGAGGAGGTCAATCTCCCGTTGCAGGCTGGGGACCAGATTCTCCACCTTCACGTTCTCGCCTGGGCTCGAAATGAAGGGCAGGTCCTCGGTACAGGCACCGACCACGCCGATGCGGAACCCTTTGGACTCGATCACCGCATGGGGGGCCACCGCATCCTGGAGGATCGGCTCCTTGCTCACATCCAGGTTAGCTGCGAGGATCGGAAAGTTTGCCAGGGCCGCGAATCGTGCCAGTGCGGGCGGACCCTTGTCGAACTCGTGGTTGCCCACCGCCATCGCATCGAACCCGATCGCGTTCATCACCGCTGCGTCCGACAAGCCTTCGTACACATGGAAGAACATTGTCCCCTGGAAGGCGTCTCCGCCATGGAGAAGGAAACAGGGCTGGTCCTCCGTCCAGTTCTGCTTCACCGCGGTCGCAAACTTGGCCCAGCCCCCATAGGCCTTGCCTTTGATCATTGTGGGCTCCATGTGCGCGTGAGTGTCGTTCGCGTGAAGGATCCGCAGCCGCGTATCGGCGTGGACCAAGGAAGCGAGCGGGAGAACAATGGCGAGAATGGCGATCCAGCGTCGCATCGCAAGGGGGTTTACCCCACCGATCCGCGAACCGTGCTGGGTAATGTCCAGAGCAAGCCTTGAACGTCCTGAGCCTACTCCTCGCCGGTTCCGCGCTGCCCGCGCTCGGCACGAACCTCGCTCCTCTCGATTCGGGCGGAAGCGCGTGGCCGTTCTGGGACGTCGCCCGGTCTGCGAGCCCATGGGCAAAATCTGGTTCCGAGTGGCGGATGGAGCTCGTCGCCGCAGGTACGCCACACCCGCCGTACGGAAAGTTCGTGGCCACGTGGGAGGGAGGATCCCTCTCTCTCGCTGGCGGGACGACCCTGGCAGTCGAAGCGGGCAAACTAGAGTTCGAGGTCGGTGAGACTGGGGCGTCTCTCGTTTTCAAGGGTGATACGGTACCGAGGGCCAAAGTCCTTGCGCCTGGCTTCAATCCATCGTGGGCGGGGACGTACCGACCGGTGTACTTGCAGCGACTCCGCGTGTACCCTGTCCTTCGACTGTCCTCTTGGAGGAGCATGAATGGAGTCGGAGTCCCGGTGGCCGACCTCACCCAACTGCTCCGGGAGACCAACTCCTCACCGTGGCTCAGCGTGGAGGAAGGTACAAGCCTCGCTCAAGTGCGAGCGGAGGCCGACCGATGGGCTGCGACGTTGCCCCAAGGCGCCACCGTGATCCTTGACGCAGCTGCCAATGACGACGAGGCGAGCAGGCACTTCGAAGCCTTCAAAGGAGCCTTGGGGCCGGGTCGCACGCTGGTGCGGGTTCTTCGGCTCGACTCCGCGGAGGAAGCCAAGGAGGTCGTGGCCAAGGTGTCGGCAAGCGACGCGGACGCCCTCAGCGTCCCCATGCGCTTTGGTCGGGCCACAGCGGCGAAGCGGAACCTCGACATGGCAACGAGCTTAGCGTCCCTGGACGGCGAGGTCACCTCCCTTCTTGCCTCGGCCAAAGGTGCGCAGGAAGCCGCCCGCCGGAACCGGTGGTCCCTGCTCTGCCACGACGGGGGACTCGAGCTCCCCGACCCTCCAGGGGCGACGCAGCCGGAGCGCGACGCGCTCGACGCCCTGGCTCGGAACCAGGGGTTGACCCAGATCTACCTCAAGCTGCTCCGTGGGTGGCGGTCCCTTGAGGGCTCCCTCTTTTGCCATGCATCCGAGTGCGCGCCGCTCCACAGGCAGAACCGGGCAGGCGCCCTGGAGTGGATCGAGCAAGACACGATGGCCTCCCCCACGCGGGCGGCCTTGGTCGAGTTCGCGCTCTTCCCTGACCGATAGGTTGGCCCTCAGGTACATTTCACCTTGGGAAACCCCACTGTGCCCGGTCGTCGCCTCCAGTACCGCGCGGTCTTCGTCTCCGATGTCCACCTTGGATCGGCGGGCTCGTTGGTGGAAGAGTTCCGTGCCTTCCTCGAGGCTGTGGACTGTGAGAGCCTCTACCTCGTCGGGGACATCGTGGACCTATGGGTCGCGGTCAAGGCGAGCAAGTGGCGCGAGGTGCACACGGACGTGGTGCAGACCTTGCTGGAAAAGTCGAAGCAGGGCACCAAGATCTATTTCACGCCGGGAAACCACGATGCGTTCCTACGGCGCCTCAACGGCTCCCAGTTTGGCAACATCGAGATCGGACACACGTTCGTGCACGTGACGGCGGACGGATTGCGCTTGCAGGTTGTCCACGGCGATCTCTTCGACAAGTCGGTCAAGTACGTCCCCGTCGCCTGGCTCGCTGCCTGGGCCTATGAGAGCGTGACCGTCTTCAATGGATGGGTCAATGGAAGAAGGGTTCACCGTGGAAAGGAGCCCATGGACTTCAGCTCCGTGTTCAAGAAGCGGCTCAAGAAGTACTTCAGCCGAAAGAACGACTTCGAGGGCACGCTCTTGGCGCAAGCCCTCGCGAACGGGTACGACGGGGTTGTGTGCGGGCACATCCACCGCCCCACGCTTCAATTGGACGAGGAGGGAGGCTGGTACATCAATGCGGGAGACTGGGTCGAGCACGGCACGGCGATCGTGGAGGGCAGCTCCGGTAGGCTGGAGCTTCTGACTTGGAAGGAGATCGAGCGACTCATCTCGGAGTGCAACACCGATCCCGCTTCCGACGCGGGTCCTGAACCAAACCAACGTGAGACATGGATCCGAAGTACCTCGAACCACTAGGTCTGCGAGCGCTCTACGTCCTCACAGTTCGGATTTTTGGCGGCAAGCCCTTGCCGCGTCCCGTTGGGTCGTGCAGCCTCACTACGGGCGACCTCGAAAAGAGCATCGAGACGGGAGTCCTCTATCGGAACCTGAACTTCTGCAGGGCGCTCCTTTATACGCCGCAGGGCTGGGCCTGCTGGGTCAAGGGCGTGACTTGGGGGCTGTGGGTGATCGGAGCCTGGGCCATGATCCACATTCTGCTTGCGCTGGCTGAGTGCTATCGAATCCCGTTAGCCAAGGCGCTATTGCCCCTCGCCGAGACCGGGCCTGCCCAGAAGCCAGAGCCGATCGGTCAAGCGACACCGCCGGGCTGGTTTTTTCGTCCGTGGCCCGTGGAGTCGGTCGGCCTCTACAGGGCCCTGGGGCTGGACCAGTACGGCGCCTTCGTGATCTGGGTCATGACCTCGGTGGGCACGAAACGGCCCGACTTCCTCGATGCCCCAGATCGAAAGTCGCTCGCCCAGTTCGAAATGTCCACCCGGGCCAGCGAAGTCGTCCATCTCGTGCTCTTTGCCGCCATGACCGCGGCCACCGTGGCCGCGTTTCGCGCGGGCATCGTCGGGCCCGCGGTATGGTCTTGCGTGATGGCCTGGGGCGACCTCAACCTTGCCTTGCTCCAGCGCTACCACCGAGTTCGCGCCTGGCCTCTCTTGAAGAGGGCTCGGGAGCGGGCAGGATGAAGGTCGTGCTCCTCTCCGCCTCCACCGGCAACGGGCATATGGCCGCGGCCCACGCAATTGACGCCGAACTCGCGAGCCGGGGCCACGAGTCTTGCGTCGTGGACGTTCTCGACCACACCGGCCGTGCCTTTCGGGGCTGGTACCGTGGCGGGTACGAGGTGCTCGTCCGTAAGCGGCCCGAGTTTTGGGGCACCTTGTACCGTGCCTCGGACCGGCCCAGGGCGGCGTATTGGATTCAAACCCTGCTCGATACGGCCTTCGTCGAGCGAATGCGTGACGTCTTGGAGGCCATGGATCCGGACTGGGTCGTCTGCACGCACTCCCTCCCTCAGCCCGCCCTGCGCCGATGGCGCAAGACCTTGCCGTTTCGCTTTGCGATTGTGGTCACCGACCTCTATCCACAGAGGATGTGGCTTCGGGGCAAACCTGACTTTGCCTTTCTTCCTACGGAGTGGTCGCTCGACGTCCTCCGGCGGCGTGACCCCCGCCTCGCGAATCTCGCCGAAGTCGTCGGGATCCCGGTTGATCCTCGCTTTCGACCCACGGACGACAAGCGGGCCGCCCGGATCACCGCCGGACTGGAGCCTGACCTCCCAACGATCGTCCTCACGGCGGGCGGGATCGGCGGCGGCCCGATCGGGCCTGCGATGAAGGCTCTCCAGGACTCGTTAGGGAGGGCACAAGTCGTCGTGGTTTGCGGTCGAAACGCGGCCGCCTTGGAATCGGCAACGCTCCTTGCGGCGAGCGGGGGCGACGTCCATTTCTTGCCTACTGGCCATGTGGACACTGGGACGATGGCGGGACTCCTTCAATCGACCGACCTGCTCGTCGCCAAGCCTGGAGGGCTCACGACCTTTGAGGCCCTGGGAACCGGGACCCCTTTCATCGTATATCGGAAGTTCTTGATCCCAGGCCAGGAAGAGAGGAACTCCCTTTTCCTGCGCGACTGCGGTGCCGGCACCATCGTAGAAAGCCCCGCCGAGCTTGGTGAGGTTGTCAAGGCTCTTCTCGAGGATCCTGCTCGTCTCGCCTCGATGCGGGAGTCTGGCCTGGCCCACGCCACGCCCGATTCTGCCGAACGGATCTCGAACAGGCTCGAGCAGCTAGGAGTCTCCCCCGTTGCTGGTGTGATGATGGGCAATCCTGAGTGACTCGCGCTCGAAGAGGTCGCCCATGAGCCGGACCAGGGATGCGTGGACGAAGACGAACTCCAAGGCAAAGGAGACGAGCCCCACGGGGACGACGGCCGTGAAGGCGGGAAACCACGTGTCTATCGCAGCGAGCGCCAACAGGAAGAGCGGAGCCAATACGACGATCGCGGTCATGAAGAGCTTCAGCCCCCGCCATTGCAAAGGCAGAAGGTCTCGCTGCATCGCAAGGAAACCATGCATCGGGCTCGCGCCAGCCCAGTAGAACGAGCGGTGGAAGAAGGTCCATATGATCTGAAAGCCGATCGTGGCGCAGATGTTGCCTAGCAGGATCGTGACCAAGTACGTGAGCGTCCCCTTGCCAGGGAGCGTCGTCGTGTACTGGAACCACGCCCCTCCGATGAGGCCGAGCATTCCGAACGGCCCCACCATGAAGTAGGCGGCGAACAGCCGACCTCGGATCGCCTTTGCGAAGGAGAGCGGGTGCGACCTCAGCCGCTCGAGATCACGGTTCTCCAGCGCGTGTTTCGACGCGCGAAAGTCCTCGCGAATCTTCTTGAGGTGGTAGCCGGGCCGAAGGAACCTTTTGAGATAGGCGCCGATGTCCTTGTCGAGCCTCGCCTCATCGGCAAGAGCGATCAAGTCCTCTTCTACTCGGACTGCGTCGTCCTTGCTCTCGGGCTCACTCATGCGATCGGGAGGTTCGGACGCCCTTGCGCCCGAATGCCTAGTTGGGATACTAGGCAATGGCAGGTATTGTTGCACCCGAAGTGCTTCGAAGCCTAGGCCGAGACTCGATCGCACTTGTCCTCCTACCGATCCTGGCCCTGGGCCTGCACGCCGTGTGCCTGACCCAGTACGGCTTCTTTCGCGATGAGCTGTATTACTTGGCTTGCGCGTCCCGTTTGGATTGGGGCTACGTAGACCACCCGCCCTTTTTCGTCGCACTGGTCTGGGCGATGAGCAAGTTCTTCGGCGCGAGCCTCGTAGCCGTGCGCCTTCCGCTCGCGTTCGCCTCAGCCGGTACGGTGGCTCTCACGATGGCAACCGCCCGTCGCATGGGGGCGAGGGGTTGGGCGGTTTGGCTCGCCGGTCTCTTCCCCCTCCTCTCCGGAATGTTCCTCGTACTGTTCCACCTCGGGACGATGAACGGGATTGACGTCTTCTTCTGGGCTGTGGCGGCATGGCTCCTTGTGAGGATCTTCGAGAGGCCGACTTGGCCACTTTGGATCTCCCTCGGGGTCTTGTTCGGGATCGGGCTCTTGAACAAGGCGAGCATGGCGTGGCTCATGTGCGGCCTCCTGCTCGGGGTTCTCGTCTCGGACCGCCGCAAGCTCCTGGCTAGCCCCCAGCCCTACGTGGCCGCGGCGCTCGGCATCGGCCTCTGGAACCCGCACATCGTTTGGCAAGCCCACCGGAACTGGCCGACCACCGAGTTCCTTCGCAACGCTCAAAGGCTCAAGATGGTGCCGGTGCCGCCTTGGGAGTTCTTGGCCCAACAAGCGGTCGTGATGAACCTTGCCGCAGTCCCGTTCCTCGCCTATGGGGCCTGGTGGGCGCTGAGGGACAAAGGCGAAGGGAGGAGGTGGCTTCCTTTCGTGGTCGTGACCCTCGGCGTGGCGCTCTTCCTCCTCCTGAACGGCAGGAGCCGAGTGAACTATCTTGCCCCGGCCTATACGTTTCTCTTTCCCGTGGCTGCGGTCGCCACCCAACGGCTCTTTGAGCGCAGGCGCATCCACCCCACTTGGGCACTGGGTCCGGTCACGGTGGTGGGTCTGTCCACGGTTCCGCTCGGCCTTCCCATCCTCCCTGTCCAAATGTTGATCACTGTGGTCGCCGCCACCCCAATCCAACCCCCTACCGAGGAACGGGGGGAGCGGTCCCCGATCCAGGGTTATGCAGACATGTTCGGTTGGCCGGAAATGGCGAGGGAGGCATACGACGCCTACATGCTTATCCCAGAGGCTGAGCGGCCGCGGTCCGTCGTGATCACAAAGAACTACGGCGAGGCGGCGGCGATCGAACGGTTTTGGCCCGGCCCCAAGCCTGCGCCCGTGGTCTCAGGGCACAATCAATACTTCCTCTGGGGCCCTGGGGACTGGGATGGCAGGGCTGCCGTCTTCGTCAACGGCCCCGGCCCCGAACTTGTCCGCTACTTCCGCGACGTGCGCGAGGTCGGGCGAACCAGCAACCGACTCGCCGTGCCGGAGGAGGGCAATGCGCCCATTTCGTTGGCCTTGGGCTTGCGAGAGCCGGTTCCGGTTTTTTGGGATCGGCTCAAGAGGTTCCGGTAGGCTCTGCCCATGATCGAACGGCTGAGGGTTGTGGACTCGCACACGCTAGGCGAGCCGACGCGGGTCCTGCTGGAAGGCCCAGAGGTCCCTGGCGATCGTATCGAGGTCAAAGCGGAGGCATGGACCGGGCGGCTCGATGGTCTCCGAAGGGCGATCTGCCTCGAACCTCGCGGATGGGAGGCCATCGTCGGCTGCCACGTCTCGGCCCCTTCGCGGGAGGGGTGTGAGCATGACGTAGTCTTCTTCAACAACGTGGGGACGATCGGGATGTGCGGGCACGGTACGATGGGCCTCGCCGTCACCCTCGCCCACATGGGGAGGCTCCAGCCCGGCCCGCTCAGGATCAACACGGTCGTCGGGCCGGTCGAGTGCGAGCTCCTGGACCGAAACACCTGCTCCGTGCGCAACGTTCCTTCGCAATTCGACCGTATGGTGGAAGGATTGACCGTGAACGGCCTTGGATCGGTCTCGGGGCAGATCGCCTATGGGGGCAACTGGTTCTTTCTCGTTGACCGTGAGTTCGAGGGCTTGGCGCGCACCCCCGTTTCCGAGCTGTCCTCCCTTGCGTCCGCGGTGATGGACGCCTTGGACGCAGGCAGCGTCCGCTCCTCCTGCGGGGCCCGTATTGACCATATCGAGATGTTCGGCCCCCCGACTCGACCGGATGCCGACTCGATGAACTTCGTGCTTTGCCCAGGAAGGGCTTTCGACCGCTCACCTTGCGGCACGGGAACCTCAGCCAAGCTCGCGTGCCTCGCTCACGCCGGTGTACTTGCACCAGGATCGAGCTGGCGGCAACAAGGGATCGCTGGCGGGGTCTTCGAGGCGACCTATGAGATGGGGGACGAGGGTGCGATCCTGCCAACGATCCGCGGCCGTGCCTGGGTCACCGCCGAAGCGACACTGGTTTTCGATCCTACCGACGAGATGTGCGGCGGGCTGGCCTGGTCGTGACGTTTCCAGCCTTGCCACAATGTGCGAAGCGATGAATTGGACCGGTGTCCTTCCTGCGGTTACCACTCAGTTTGCAAGCGACGGTTCCTTGGACACCGAGGCGATCGCGGCCCACGCCCATTGGATGGTGAACTCGGGCTGCCGGGCCATCGTCGCGCTGGGATCGCTCGGCGAGGGCGCAACCCTCACCTTTGAGGAGAAGGATGCCTGTCTTCGCGCCAACATTGACGGAGCGGACGGTATGCCGGTCGTCGCCTCCGTCTCCGCCCTCTCGACGGAGGAGGCGGTTCGGGTCGCTCGCATGGCTGAGGCGGCGGGCTGCGGCGGGCTCATGGTGTTGCCGCCCTATGCTCACCGGGGCCCATGGCGGGAGATGGCGGCCCACTTCGGCCAAGTCTTCGAAGCGACCTCGCTCCCTTGCATGCTCTACAACAACCCTATCGCATACGGGCTGGACGTCTTGCCCAACCAAATGGTGGAACTTGCCGAGCGCCACCCTTCCATGCATGCGGTCAAGGAGTCGAGTGGCGATGTGCGCCGAGTCACCGAGATCCATCGGCTGCTCGGGGACCGTGTCCGTGTATCGGTCGGCGTGGACGATCTCTTCGTCGAAGGGGCGGTAGCAGGCGCCGTCGGTTGGGTGGCGGGCCTCGTGAACGCATTCCCGGTTGAGTCGGTACGATTGTTTGATCTCACGCAAAACGGCGACCTGGCATCCGCGACCCGCCTTTATCAATGGTTCCTCCCCCTCCTTCGCCTCGATGTCATCCCCGAGTTTGTGCAGGCGATCAAGCTGGTGCAGCAGGAGGTTGGCAGGGGCAACGAGCGGGTCCGTGGCCCCCGATCGACCCTGGAAGGCCCCTTGCGAGAGCATGCGCTAGCGACGCTCCGCGGGGCCCAACGGACCTATCCCGCGATTTGAACCGTCTGCCAGTCCGTGAAGAAGTCTCTGGCCACGGTCCCTTGCTCCCTCGTGCCTGAGCTGGATCCCTTGAGCCCACCAAACGGTGAGTGAGGGTCAACCCCGGTCGTGTCCCCGTTCACCCGGACGAGCCCAGCCTCGATCCGAGGGGCGAGGCGTACCGCCTCCGAGACCGAGGACGTGTAGAGCGCGGCGGAGAGGCCATAGTCCACGGCGTTGGCAATCCTCACCGCATCGTCCGCGTCCTCGGCACTGAGTACGGCCAGGATCGGGCCGAAAAGCTCCTCTTGCGCAAGGGCGTCGCCGGGATCGAGGCCGACCACGACGACGGGGGGAACCCCATAGCCTGGGGGTGTCTCGCCCTTCCACCACGCCTCTTCCCCGATCGAGGAGACCACGGCTCCGAGCCGCTGGTGCGCCACCATGTTGATTACGGGGCCGATCGCGACCGAACCCATTTTCGGATCCCCGGAAGGAAGCGCTTCCAACGCGGGCCTGAGGGCCTTGAGGAACGCGTCCCGCGCACTACGGACGACGACGACCCGGCTTGTGGCGGTGCACTTTTGACCTGCGAACCTCATCGCCCCGGCCGCCACGAGCGCGGCGGCCCTCTCCATCGAGGCGTCAGGCAGGACGATCCCCACGTTCTTTCCCCCCATCTCGGTCTGAAACTTCGCGTTCCGGCCCGCGCAGGCGATCGCGACCGATTTCCCCGCCGCGGCAGAGCCGGTGAAGGACACCGCGCCGATCGAGCCTTCCGCAGCGAGCGCCTTGCCCGTCTCCGAACCGCCGAAGACGGCGTTGAACACTCCGGCCGGTAGCCCAGCCTTGCGCGAGGACGTGGCGAGGAGTTCCGCGCAAGCCGCCGCCTCCTCGCTCGGCTTCCAAACGACTGTGTTGCCAAGGGCTAGGGCAGGGGCTGCCTTCCAGAGCGGGATCGCGAAGGGAAAGTTCCAGGGCGTCACCAGCCCCACGACCCCGATCGGTCGCTGGACCGCATATTGGAGGGCGCCTGGCGCCAGGGCCGGGATCACCTGGCCACTGGGCCGCACCGCCTCGTTCGCGTAGTAGCGCAAGATCGCGACGCACCGAGCCACCTCGCCCCGCGCCTCCCCGATCGGCTTTCCGACCTCCTCCACCATAAGGTTGGCCCACGTCTCCTTTTCCGACTCGATGACGGCAGCCCACGCATAGAGCACTGCTCCGCGCTCGGCACCGGTCGAGCCTGCCCAGCCTTCCTTCGCCAGCGATGCGGCGCTCGCCGCGGCTTGGACCGCCTCTGCCCCGCCCTCCGGCACCTCGGCAATGATCTCGTCGGGCAGGGTTGGGTTCCTCGAAGCGTAGAACCTCGGCCCGATCTCCCGTCCCTCTGCGCCGATCCAATGCCTTACCGTCATCTTCGCAAGGCTACTCGATGCGCGCCAAGGCTAGAATCCCCGCATGGGCACCGGACTCCTTCTCCTCTTTCTCACCCAACCAGCCCGGTTCGAGGCCTCACCGACCTCCCTTCTCACTGCGACCGTGCCGCGGGGCGGGCGTTCCATGATTCGGCCCGACCCCGTGGAGCACGCGCTGGTCACGAGTGTGACTGGCATCCCGGAGGCGGGGAGAAACTTTGCAGGACTCGTCTGGGCCGAGGAGAAGCCCGGAGAGGACGGGTGGTTCACGGGCCGGGCGTTCGGCAGCGGCTACGCGGCCTGGGTCGTGCGATCGGCAACCGAGCGGATCGTCCTGCTCGAAGCCCAGGGTCATACGATGGTGTACGTGAACGGCGAACCACGAACCGGCGATCCGTACCAGTTCGGCTACGTCTCCCTTCCCATCGAGTTGCGCAAGGGCGACAACCTCCTTCTCTTTGCGTGCAGCCGTGGGCGGTTCCGGGCAAGGATCGAAGAGCCCCCCGCACCAGTGAGCTTCGACTTGCGCGACCCCACCCTCCCCGATCTCGTCCGCGAAGGGGACGCACCTGTACTCGGTGCGTTGGTCGTGCGGAACGCGCTTAAGCGTGCCATTCGGCCGGGATCGGTCACGGCAGCCGCCGCCGACGGCACAAGCGTGCGCACGCGCGTCCCGGACATTCCAGCACTCTCGATAAGAAAGATCAAGGTAGGTTTGCCTTCGAAACTCGGCGAGATCACGGTCAAGCTCGGGGGAGAGCCTGAAGTCGCAGCCGAGGCAAGGCTCACCCTGCGTCAGCGCGAGCCGAACCAGGCACGGAAGGTCACGTTCTTGAGCAAGATGGACGACAGCGTGCAGTATTACGGCCTGCTGCCTTCCCTCGATCCGAGGCCAGGCCAGGGCCTCGTGCTCACATTGCACGGAGCGAGCGTCGAGGGTATCGGTCAGGCGGAGGCTTACTCCCCCAAGCAGTGGGCCCACATCGTCGCACCGACCAACCGGCGACCATACGGGTTCGATTGGGAAGATATCGGCCGCAAAGATGGCCTGGAGGTGCTGGCCCTGGCACAAGCCTCGCTGGACACGGATCCTGCCCAGACCTATGTGACGGGCCATTCCATGGGTGGGCACGGGGCCTGGATGTTCGGGGCACAGTTCCCAGGGAGGTTCGCGGCCACCGCGCCGTGCGCAGGTTGGCAAAGCTTCTGGACCTATGCTGGCGGCGCGCCCCGCGACGCCGAAGGCACGATCGCCAAGACGCTCCTCCGGGCTTCGAGCCCGAGCGATCCTTTGCTGGTGGGCCAGAACTACCTGCACACACCGGTCTACGTGCTACACGGCGACGCCGATGAGACCGTGCCCGTGAGGGAGCCCAGAGCCATGCGCGGGGCCCTTGTGAAGCTGGGTGCGATGGTCGCCTGGCACGAAGAGCCCGGCCAAGGCCATTGGTACGACACCGACCCGGAACCGGGGGCGAACTGCGTGGACTGGCCTCCGATCTTCGACCTCTTTGCCCGTACGAAGGTTCCGCTCGACTCTGAGGTCCTTCGGTTGCGGTTCGCCACCCTATCGCCCGCGATCCACTCGTCCACCCACTGGGCCACGATCGGGCAACAGGAACGTCCTCTCCTCCCCAGCGAAGTTGACCTCACTTCCCGGCCTTTCCGCCGCGAGATCGTAGGTACGACCAAGAACGTTGCCCATCTCGAGCTTCGCCCTGCGGCCCTCCACGGCGGCGGATCGTGGTCGGTGACCTTGGACGGCACGACCTTCGCCGAACTCGGCGACGGCCCCCAGCTCTTTGAAAAGGTCAACGGGGAGTGGCGCAAAGGCGCATCGCTGGACGGGGCTTTCCGAAACCCAAGCCGCGGTGCGGGAATCAAGGAAGCGTTCGACCGGAACGTCGTCCTCGTCTATGGAACTGCGGGGGGTCCTGGGGAGGATCGGTGGGCCTTCGCCCGAGCACGGTTCGATGCTGAGAACTTCTGGTATCGCGGCAATTCGGGGTGTCTGGTCATGCCCGACACCGACTTCGATGTCCATAGGTTTGCAGGGCGAAACATCGTCCTTTACGGTGACCAACGGTTCAACTCTGCCTACGCTGCCGTAGTGGGAAGCGGCCCGGTGAGCGTGTCGGGAAGGACGCTGAGGTTGGGTAAGCGGGAGTTCCACGGCGAGGGCACGGGCTTCGCGTTCGTGGCACCCCGCATCGGCTCGGGTACCGAGTCAGTCTTGGTCTTTTCCGGCCTCGGCTTGACGGGAATGCGCACTACCGACCGCCTACCGCTCTTCGTCTCGGGAGCGGGCATACCGGACTACGTCGTCCTCTCCCCGCGAGCTTCCAGCGACGGAGAGGCCGGGATTCTTGCGGCAGGCTTCTTCACGAACGACGGCGGGCTGGAAGGCGACGAGCCAGGACAAGAGTGACCTATCCGATGCCGATACGTCAGAATGAGGCATGACCACCGCGCTGTTTGCCTTCCTCGCCTGCGCATCGCAAGCGCACAACGCCCTGACCGAAGCGGAAAGGGCAGCCGGGTGGGAACTGTTGTTCGACGGTCGCTCCACGCAAGGCTGGCACGGTTACAACAAAGAAAAAGTCGGGGAAGGATGGAAAGTCGAGGACGGGGAGTTGAGGATCGCGGAGCCTCGCACGGCGGGAGACATCGTCACCGACAAGATGTTCGAGTGGTTTGAACTCAGCCTGGAGGCGAACCTGGATCCCGGCCAGAACAGCGGAATCCTGGTACGGGTCGCCGACGGTAGCAAGGCCGCCTGGCACAGCGGGCCCGAGATACAACTCTATGATCACGCGCCCGAGGCCGGAGTCGAGATCACCGGTTATCTCTACCAGCTCTACACGACCGACCACCCTGCCGCCAAGCCCGCGGGGGAGTGGAACTTGATCCGCGTCCTATGGAGCAAGGAGAAGTGTGCGACGTGGGTCAACGGCGAGAAGTACTACGAGTTCGTCTACCAAAGCGAGGACTTTCTTGCAAGGGTCGCGAAGTCCAAGTTCACCGAGTACCCTGAGTTCGCCAAGGCGACGAAGGGTCGGATCGGGCTCCAAGGCGACCATGGACGTGTGGCCTTTCGGAACCTCAAGATCCGGCCGATTCTCGACTAGGGCCCCCAGCCTCGCTCGAACGTAGGTCGAATCAGGGCGTCGTACTCGTCCGATCCTTTCACCTTCATGTTTCGCGCGTCCCATTCGAGCGATGGGCCATCGGCCCAGATCGCGAGGTTGCCTAACAGAACGGTTTCGGTGAGGGGCGCGGCATAGTCGGGAAAGTTCGAGACGGCCGGGGGGCCTCCCATCGCAGCGCGGGCGAACTCCGCCATGTGCCCTGGAGACTCTTCGACCTCGATTGAGGGCAGGGGTGCGCCCCCCACCAGGTGGAACTCGTTGTTGTCGGAGTTCGGAGAAAAGATCGTGGCGTCCCTGCAGACCACAATGACCCCGTTGCCACCAAACTCGAATCCGGGTGCGAGGTCCGCGGGCGGCTTCTTGCCTCCATCGTACCAATGGAGCTCCAGCTCCGCCCTGCCCTTTCGCTCGCCAAAGTTGTACTTCACAATGGACCACGTCGGGAACATCTCGCGGTTGTGACCGCTCGTCGTTGCCTGTACGGCCAACGGGTCCCGCAGGTCCAACGCCATGAACGGCATGTTGAAGATATGGCAACCCATGTCTCCCAATGCGCCCGTCCCGAAGTCCCAAAAACCTCGCCACGCGAACGGGTGGTAACCGTCACCGTAGGCGCGGATCGGCCTCGGCCCCAACCATAGGTCGAAGTCAATGCCCTTGGGAGGTAGCTTGGGCTCGGGCCTCCCTGCCCCTTGCTTCCACCAGCCGCCTGCCCGATCCGTCCATAGGTGAACCTCCTTGGCCGGCCCGAACGTACCCTTCTTGATGAGGGCGGCGACTTGGCGCATGGGGGTCTGGGCCGTGCTCTGGTTCCCCATCTGGGTCGCGACCCGGTGGGCTCGTGCGAGCCTGCCCATTTCCCTCGCTTCCCAGATCGTGCGGGTGAGCGGTTTCTCTCCGTAGACGTGCAAGCCTGCGTTCATGGCGAGCATCGCTGCGGGGTAGTGGTGATGGTCGGGAGTGCTGATCACGACCGCGTCCATATCCTCGGCCATCGCCGAGAACATGTCCCTGTAATCGAGGAACGAAGCAGCGTGGGGATGAACCTCCATCGCCTTAAGGCGGTTGTTCAGGTCAATGTCAGCCAGAGCGACGATGTCTCCGTGCTCCGCCGCCCACTCCATGCCGCTCCAGCCCTTGCCACCGCATCCCACGATCCCAACGCGCAACCGCTCGCCCTTCCGTCGCCGAGCCTGCGCCGCCCCTGCCATGGGAACGGCCAACCCTACGGCTGCCACCGCCGTCCCGCGCAGCACGTCCCTTCTCGACCATCCTTTTCTCATCATTTTCGGCACCGCATCAGTGTAGCCCGAATTCGGGGGCACCGCCTTGATCTGGCATCATGGGAGGGTATGGACTATCTCGATCTATTCCGAACTCCCCAAGATCCGTGCACGCCGCTCGATGTCGGGCAAGGGGAGGCCCGTCAGCGCATAGACCAGCAGACCATCCGCCGAGACTTGAGCCGCATGGCCCTCGTGATCCAAGCCATGTGGGAACTGACCGGGGGAGCGGCCGGGCTTCAGCTGGAAGACCTCGCCAAGAAGATGCACGAGATTGACATGCGGGATGGCAAACTGGACGGCCGGAACGTGACCCACAAGACCCTGGCGTGCCCCAAATGCGGAAAGGTGCTTCAGAAGAACACCCCGGTCTGCATCTATTGTGGCCAAGAGGTCTTCGTGGAACCATTCTGAGACCGCGAGCGTATACCCCTATAGGGTATGAACGCAAAGGGACTTCAAACTACGCTGGATCGTCGCCTGGCCCGGATCGAGGGCCAAGTGCGCGGGTTGCGAAGAATGGTGGGCGAAGGGGCGTACTGCATTGATGTCCTGGATCAGCTCAGTGCCGTGCAAGCGGCGCTCGACCAGTTCGGCGCACGCCTGGCAGTGTCCCACATCGAAGGCTGTATCCTCGGTAGCGGGGAGGTCAGCGCGCACCCAGGGAGCCAGGGCTTGACCAAAGAGGAAAAGCTGCACGAGCTCCAAAAGACCCTCGTCAAGCTCATGAGGTAGCCAAGATGACGCACATACCCCTCCATGGTATCCAAGAAATGAGAACCGAGTCCAGGCACGAATCCCAAGAGACCGAGTTACAGGTCTCGGGTCTGAGCTGCGCCTCTTGCGTCGCGCGGGTCGAGAAGGCCCTTGCAGCGGTGCCAGGCGTCGAGGAGGCGACGGTCAACTTTGCCTCTCACGTTGGCACGGTGCGGCACGCTCTCGACACCCCGCCAAGTGCGCTGGTCGAGGCCGTCGAGGGGGCAGGTTACGGTGCGACTGCGATCGATGCAGACCCTCACGCATCTCACACGGCGGACGAGCACGCCGCCCACCTCGCTGCCGAGACGGAGGCACAGGTCGCCTTGGCGCGTCGCAACCTCCTGTTTTCCGCAGGACTCGCAGTGCCAACGATCCTCGTCTCGATGCTGTGGCACCCCCGCCCAACTTGGGCGAACTGGTTGCTCTTCGCGCTGGCCACCCCGGTCGTCTTCGTCGGCGGTCGCCAGTTCTTCGTGAACTCGTGGAAGGCCCTGCGCCACCTCACCACGACGATGGACACTCTGATCGCGGTCGGCACGTCCTCCGCTTGGATCTATAGCGTGTATGGAATGCTTCGCTTCGCCACGGACTCGCACAGACAGAGCGAGCACCTCTACTTCGAGGTCGGCGCGGGCATCGTCGTTCTCGTCCTCCTGGGACGGTACCTGGAGGCCGGTTCCAAGAACCGCATGTCCGGGGCGATCGGCAAACTCATGCGCCTCGCCCCACAGAGTGCGATTCGCGTGGACCCCGCCGGGGACGAGTCCGAGGTTCCCGTCACCGAGGTGACGGTCGGAGACATTCTCCGGTTGCGCCCAGGGGAGCGGGTCGCCGTGGACGGTACCGTCGTCTCGGGGACGACCTACGTGGACGAATCCATGCTCTCGGGCGAGCCCTCGCCCATCGAGAAGTCAGCAGGCGCGGCCGTTTCCGCAGGCACGCTCAACGAGACGGGCAGCATCACCTACCGCGCCGAGAGGGTCGGCGCCGACACGGCGCTCGCCCAAATCGTGCGATTGGTCCGACGTGCCCAAGGGAGCAAGGCCCCGGTGCAGAGGATCGTGGACAAGGTGAGCGCGGTCTTCGTACCCGTGATCATTGGGATCGCGGTGCTCGTCGGCATCGGAACCGTGTTGCTCGGAGGCTCTGCCGACGAGGCGATGCTCCGCGCGGTTGCGGTCTTGGTGATCGCCTGTCCCTGCGCCCTTGGGCTTGCAACCCCCGCCGCGCTGATGACGGGCACAGGAAGGGGCGCCGAACTGGGAGTTCTCGTCAAGGACGCAGAAGCCCTGGAACGAGCCGCGTCGGTCAAGACCGTCCTCCTCGACAAGACTGGCACGCTCACCGCCGGGCGGCCCGTCCTCACGGACATCGTTCCCGTAGCGGCGATGAGCGAGAACGAGGCACTCGCGCTCGCCGCTTCCTTGGAGTCTCCTTCCGAGCACCCTCTTGCGCGGGCCGTCGTCCGCGCGGCGCAGGAGCGTGGACTGGAGATCGTCCCGCCGTCGGAGTTCGCTGCGCAGCGTGGGAAGGGAGTGAGCGGCACCCTTGCGGGCACATCGTGGTCCCTGACGAACCCGGCAAGCGCTCCCGGCGAGTCCGCCGACCGAATCGCTGCGCTCCAGCGGGAAGGCAAGACCGTATTCGTACTCCATTCCGGCGGGAGGACCGAGTGCCTGTTTGCGGTATCCGATCCCATCGCCACCCACAGCCAAGAAGCGATCACTCGACTCCAGAACCTCGGAATCGAGACCGCGATGGTCACCGGGGACAACCGAGCAGCGGCCGAGCGAGTCGCTAGCCAGGTCGGGATTCAGGTGCTTCATGCCGAGGTGCATCCGGAAGGCAAGGCAAAGATCGTAGAAGGTGCCCGCGCAAAGGGTCCCGTGGCAATGGTAGGAGACGGGATCAACGACGCCCCAGCCCTTGCCCTCGCGGACGTGGGCATCGCCATGGGTCACGGGACCGATATTGCCATGGAGACCGCAGGGGTGACGATCTTGCGCTCGGACCTGCGGGCGGTCCCGCAGGCGATCGCGCTCTCCCGCGCAACGTTGCGAACCATTCGCGAAAACCTCTTCTGGGCTTTTGTCTATAACCTCTTGATGATTCCCTTGGCCGCGATGGGCGTCCTAAGCCCGATGCTCGCTGCCGCGGCCATGGCGCTCTCTAGCATCTCCGTGGTCCTCAACTCCTTGCGGCTTCGCAAGTTTTCTTGACAGTTACGGAAGAGGTGCCTTGGAGTGCAGGAACCGCCCGATCCGCCACAGATCGGGCGATGCCTCCGCCATGACGAGTTCCTCTGTAAAGCCGAGCCGATACCCACATTCCTTAGCGGTCTGGGCAACTCGTTCATCAAACTTTCCGTTGGGGTAGGCCACTGCGGTCACCTCGCGACCCAACTCGTCTTCCAGCTTCTTCTTGGAGTCCATGAACTCTCGTGCGAGGGCCTCGTCTGAGAGTTTCCTTAAGTCCTCGGGGTGCGAAACGGTCTGGCTCTCCACTCTCCCGAGGCCGCTTCGATCGAGCTCGCGAAGCTGATCCCACGTCATCTTGGGCCGGCCTTGTGAGCTACCTACGAAGCCCGTGTGCATAAACACTACGAACGGGATCCTGTGCTCTCGAAGGATCGGCCATGCATACTCATGGACGCCACGGTATCCGTCCGAGAACGTAATAAGATAAGTCCGCTCCGGAACATTCATGCCCTCCGTAAGGCGATGATCGAGTCCGGCCAATGTGAGGAAGCTGGATTTACCATTTTGCATGCGCTCAATCTGTTCCTTAAACTCGTCCACGGTAGTGTCAAACCACACTTCCTTCTTACCCTTCACGATGTCATGGTATGTGATAACAGCAACTCTCGTCTCTAGCCCATTCTGCAAAGCGCGCGGTGCCTCGATCCTAGTGTCGTTCGCGCCCGGCGTCGAGCTCGTTGGCGGTGCTGGAGGCGTCACCGCACACCCGGCCACGAAGATGAGCCAAACCCACTGCCGGCAACACTTCCGATTCCTCACCACATCGGTAGCCCCGTAATCGCATCGAGCTTCTCAGTCCCAAAGAGCCATCCGCCGAATGTGGAGTACGCGACCCTGCCCGTCACTACCACACTCCCAGTGCCCGACGCGTCGTACTTCAGGCAGAACGGCTCAGCGTGGCTAGGGCCCGAATAGCGCCAAGTCCAGAGAGTCGTGCTCAAGTTCGCCTTCCACACCAGATATTCGTGACTCGGCAAGCCATCCGAGATCCCTGTCATATAGGCGTTTCCGAAACCGTCAGCGTGTAAATCGTAAACAAAGTCGCTATCAACATTGTGGTACGTCGCCGTGCCAAGCAGTGTCCCCGTGGTTCGGTCGAAAGTCAGGCAGACCGCGTCATACGCGATAGGTGGTGGAAGGAAGGATGACGCCCCAACAATCACATAAGAATCAGCAACCGCGATCTTGTTCCCGATGTCCTCATAGGCCCCTCGTGCAAACACTTGTGTCCAAATCGTCCCCAAGAGGGTCTGCCGCGTGCGCACGACGCGCACATGGTTGTCGCCCGCCGCGACTCCTTGTGTGGCCACATAGTACACGTGGCCGGAGGCGGTGGCGCTCACGTCCGCCACCCACGTCGGTTGGAGCGCGGCGCCCGTTACGACCCGGTTGAAGATGAAGACGCCGCTCAACGGGTTGAACCGCGCTAGGAACCCCGACGAGGTACCCCCTCCCGCGTTGCTCTCTCCCCCCACGTAAAGACCCCACTTGTTCACCGAGGCGCACGTCACACGGTCGTCGCCTGTGCTGGGTGACCACACGGTGCTCCAGGTCAACGTCCGCGCTATCCCGTAAGAGAGTACCAAGACATCTGCCGAGCCGGTGCCGGTATCGGTCTCTCCGATCACGTAGATGATCCCAAAGGGATGACGAACGAGCTTGACGCCTTTGTCCACGGAAGATGACGAGTAGGAGTATGTGGACGAGCTCACGAGGGTCAGCGTCGAGGAATACTCGAGAAGGATCACGTCCGAGGGTGAGGTCCCCGACTCCCCGTTCGCCAGAACGATGACCTGGCCCTTGGGGTCAACGATAACGTCCACCCCCTCACACCGTCCTCCGTAGGGGAAGCGTTGCTCTCCAAGGAAGGCACCGGTGGAGTCGTACTTGACGAGCAACATCTCGCTCGTGATTGCCGAAAGATCGTTCTTGCCGACCACGTAGACACTCGAGTCCACCGGGCTCACGGCTACACAAGCCGCCTGCTCAGTGCCAGTGAGATAGAGCCGCATTCCGTGGGCGGAACCAGCCGCGATAACCGAAATCGCGATCCCAAGGGCCGCCCGAAACCATCCGAAGGTGTTCATCGCTTCCTCTCACCCTCAGTGTAGCGACAACTTCGGGCCGTTGGCCGGTATTTCCTACATGTCGTCGGGGATTTCGTGCTCAACAAGGCGGGAGAGCTGCTCCAAGGACTCTTGCCAACCGAGGTAGCACATGTCGAGCGGGATCATCTCGGGCAAGCCAGTCTGCTCGATCCTGATCTCGGTGCCGGACAGAACTTCGTGGAAGGTCACCGTCATCACGATCTCGCCCTCCAGCTCGGAGTCCTCGAACTTGTCCGTGTTGCGCAGGAGCTCGCCGGGAACCACATCGAGGTACTTCCCGCCGAACGAATGCGTCATCCCCTTCTCGAAGTTCGTGAAGCTCATGCGGAAGGTGCCGCCGGGCCGAAAGTCCATCTCGTGTACTTCGCCCAAAAAGCCATAGGGCGGCATCCATCGCTCCAGCGCCTGCGGCTCCGCGAAGGCCCTCCAGACCCGCTCGACAGGGGCGCGGAAGACACGGTGGAGGCGAACAGTTCGGTCATCGGACATGGGAGGGCCACTCTACCCGAACGGGCGCAGGGGCAGGCCGTTCTCGGGCCCCACTTCCGTGGAAAGCGGAAGGATTGCGGAAGTGGGCACTTCCTCCAAGCCGCAGGGCCACTTCCCGATTCACGCCCTTTGCCGCGGGTCGAACCGCCGAGCTACATGACACAGTATCTTCCACTCCCGTTGTTCTAGCGAACTGCAGAGAACCCACGAGTCGGGCTGAGGACGCCACGCGAGATCACCGCGATGGGATCCTCTAGAGGAAGTAAGTAACCTGCTGCGTACCGGGGGGGCCACGGAACGCCGCCTGGACGCTACCATCCGAATTCAGTTCGATTCCGATCGGACGCGTGAGGCACCCGTTGTCCACGATGGTGCGAACTAGGCCAGGGAGTTCTTCACGGCAACTAAGGAGGTAGCTCACCGCCTGTTCCGATTGAACCAGGTTCGCTTCAAAGATGATGCGCGCGCCTTCTTTGGCGAACGCTGCTTTCATCGCTTGCTCCGGAATCTCGCCGATCACGGAAGCGGCGAACTTGCCTGACTTCCTGATGCCGGCGTGGGGCGAGCTTAGGCTTCTGTCCTCGTGGAGCGCGACGAGCTGGCGTCGGAGGACGCCGTAGTCCGGCTCGACGTGATAGGTACCGTCATCCTCGCGCACGCGGGCGCCCACCGCCGCCGCCGCGAGATCGAGGAACTCCTTGGTTCCTAAATGTTGGGCGCTCCCGGCAAACAGCGTCTGCCGGTAGAGGAAGTGGACATCGAGCTTGACTTTCAAATTCCTTTCGAGTATCTGCCACGAGACAGACTTCGCACCTGTCGGCCCAAAAACGACCTTGCCCTCGTCCGTGACCGCAATCGCGTTGGGGTCTTGAGTGTTCCCCAGAACGTAGTCGTCCAACTTCTTCGGTCCGCCTGCACCCAGTGAGTTGAGCCTTCGGGGAGGAAGCGCCCCAGTGGTCGGGGAAAGTGGCCCTGCTAGAGCTTTCGCCAACTCGACTTGGAAGGCCCCGATCTTCAGAACCGGTTCGACATCCCGCACCTCAAACTTTTCGACCGATGGTTCGGTACCGATCCCTGCGATCCACGGATGCATCGTAGCTTCGGCGAGTTGGCAGGCGAGCGTTCCCGTTCGCCCCCCTTCAAATACAAACGTTGCTGCAAGTAGTAGGAGCATGCTTGAAGCTTAACCTCCCCCTCCTTGTCCCGAGGGCCCGGTGATCGTGACCGTACGTGAAACCTCGATGTCGCCATCCTTCAAGAAGCTGTTTCCGGTTCCATCCGTGGCAAGATAGCGGTCCACGCGCACTTCCACCTGGCCGACGGCCAATCCTTCCAGTGCCTTGATCGTATGAGTGTAGGTCGCCGTACCGTTGATGAAACTGCTTAGGACAAACGCCATTTGCGTTCCAGATTGTACCTCGAGGACGGACACGGAGTGCGCCGTGCTGGCGATAACAAGGTACTCATAGCCTTCCTCGTCCTGCTTCTTTCGCTTGTACGTATCGTGATCTGTTGCGAATGCGTTCCCCGCCCAGACAGTTCCTGTGATTACTTGTTTGAATGCCGGATCGACTCCCGCCGACATCACTGGCGCAGGACTATCTGGCAACCAAGCCCCTTGGGCGAAAGTGAGCGTCGCAGTCAGAGAAAGCAGAGAGACGACACCAGGACGGGCCATGAATGGATGCGATGTGCGCATTAGCGCATTAGCGCATTAGCGCATTAGCGCATTAGCGCATTAGCGCATTAGCGCATGCGATTTGTCAAGTAGGTCCTAGGCCGCCCCCTACCCCTTGGGCGGCTTGCCCCGCCGCAGGTACGCGTACGCGTTGTGCGCGTGGATGGACTCTTCGTTCTCGACCTCGATCTCGTAGGCCGTCACCCGCTTGTCGGCGTCCAGGCGCAGCGCCACCTCGCGGATCACGTCCTCCACGAACCGCGGGTTCTCATAAGCCCTTTCGGTCACCCACTTCTCGTCCGGCCGCTTTAGCACGGGGAACAGCGCGCACGAGCCCGACTCCTCGCACCAGTCCACTACCTCTTCGAGCCAGACGTGCTCGGACGCCTCCAGCCGCACGGTGATCCACCCGCGCTGGTTGTGCGCCCCATACGCGCTGATCTCTTTGCTACAGGGGCACAGGGTCGCCACCGGCACCCGCGTATACAGCGTAGTGCGGAACTCGCCGTTGCCCTCGCACTGGAACCCGCACTCGTACTCCATCATCCCTGCCCTACCCGTCACCGGCGCCTTCTTTTCGCGGAAGAACGGGAAGGTCACGTCCACGTGCGCCTTAGCAGCGTGGAGCCGCTCGGTGAGGTCGTGGACAAGGGCCGGCAGGCTGGCCGTGCTCACCTCGTGCCCCACCGCGTTGAGGGCCTCCAGGAACCGGCTCATGTGGGTTCCCTTGAACTCAGCCGGGAGGTCCACGGTAAGGGTGAAGTTGCCGATGGTGCGCTGGCGACCGTTCTCGCGGTCGAGCACTTCGATAGGGAACTTAACGCCGCGAACCCCGACCTTGTCAATCGCGATGTTTCGACCGTCTGGAGTCTTCTGGACGTCAGGGAGAGGTGCGTTCGGGGTCACGGAGAGGTTCCTTCCCGCCCCTGCGGATGGGGCGCATAGGGATAGTACGCCAAGCGGCCGGCGACGTTCGCAAGGGCCCGATGCTCTGGGATGGTAAGCAACTGACCCGATCTGCAGGCGAAAGCAGGCTGTCTATTGCCCCGAGTGCCGTTCGAACCGCTACGCGCGCCGGAGGGTCGGGTAACGTACAAGAGCTATGTTGCACGTTGCTCGCGGGAGCCGCGAGCCTCTCATCGGTGTCGTTGGCGCAGCGGGTTCAAGATCCGCCTGGCAAGCCGTTCAACTACCTCGAGGCTGGGGCCGTTGATAGCACCTCGGGTCCGATCCACCATAACACGTCGGCTACGGATCACATCGTGATCGAAGGCTCGTACATGTACACGCGGTACGACCTCGTCACTGGAGCGGTCGAAGCCGGCCCTCCCAGTTGGACCACCCCATTCGGAACCCTCTTCAACAATTCCGACCTCGTGACCCGCGAGTACGCCAAGATCTTGCCGCCGCACAAGAGCGGCCGCGTTTTCGACAAGCTGCTGACGAACGAAGGCACCGAGACCTGGTCGAACGGTTCGAACGCGTTCGCGAGGGATCGCACCGTGTGGACCGTCTCGAAGATCAAGTTCCTCAAGACTTGGGACCACGGTACGCCGGAGCCGGGGGGCTAAGAGATGCACGCGCTGCTCTTGGCGGTTGCCGCACTGGGCCCTGTGCAACAAGACCAGCTAGAAGCTGTGGTCGCCGTCTCGAACGGCTCGATCTCTGGCGCAGTTCGGAGTGCTTTAGAACTTAAGGACTTCGAAACACTGGCCGAAGCGGCGAAGCGAGCCGGCGCCAGGGCGGAGCATGTCCCCGACGCGAACGGCGCTGTGGTCGTCGTCGGCGACCCCTTCGGGCTCGAAGCTCGCACTCGCAACGTCCTAGCCACAGAGGAGATATCGCGCTTGGCCAACCTCGGGGAGCCGCTGAAACTGAGCGCTTTGTCGGAGCTGGGCCGCACTGCGATCCTAGAATGGGTGTCCGGCCAGACCGCATACATGTACGGCTGCGAGGTAGCGTCGCTCGAAGGAGCGAAGGTCGGGATTGACATCGGGTACTCCGCAACGCTGAGCGACGGTAGACGCGATTTCCAAACTTTTATCGGCGAAGACCGTGAGGTGCTTTCCGAAAAGTCCGAGATCAAGCTGAAGCCCCTCGAATCAGCAGCTGGGAAGCCGCATCGTCTCTCGGCCGAGCGCCAGAAAGCCGAGATCATCGAGCGCTCGACAGTGCAGTTCTCTAGCCCTTACGGCACGACTTCAATCGCCGCTCGGGCGAAGGTGATGAAAGTGTATCTTGACGGGGTAGAAGCTCAGGGCCGGGCCCTGTACGACCGTTTCGTCAGCGCCTGCGACGCCCTCGCGAACCAATCTGGGACGGTCGCGAAGGCAGGAATGCGCTTCGACTCCCTCGGTCCGCGCGAGCGAGAAAGTATCTCTCGCAATCTTGCGGACAACTTCGCAAAGTACGGGTTCCGTAGTCCAGACGAAGCGGCGGGGTTCCTGGCTCGAGCAAAGGTGAAGTCTGCCGACCGCCTCTTGCAGATTGGTGTCATGCTCCGCCTTCCTGACGGGACGATTGAGGGCTTCAGTGGAAGTTTCCGTCCTTGACCTTACGCCTTACTTTTCTGCGGTTGCTTAGGGGGGGCTTCAGGGATGTGCATCGCAGCTTGAGATGGGCGCTCGCCCGTCCTGGAAGGCATGTAGATCTTGGCTCGTGGAGGCAAGCCTTGCGGCTCCGACGCTCGCGTAAGGGGTTATCCTATCGCACTTCGCTTTCGCATGCGGCTAATCTTCTCACGACGGCCCGGAGTCCAGCGCGTAGGACGCGTGGCGGCTCAGGCTCGAAGGGTCAGAGGAGGGAGAACCTTGCGAAAGGATCATGGAGAGGGAGAGCGGAACGCTTGAGGCTCTTATCACCCGCATGACCGTCGGTGAGGCAGTCGATCGACTTTCCCTGGTCTAGGGTTGCGGCGTTCCTTCGCTCTGCACTATGTGACGAGCCGCCACCTCTGCGTGGGTTAGCTCTCTCATGCAAGACTGCTTGTCGGCTATTCGCAGTAGAATGGGACGTGCTTGAGACCGGGCGGCCCATTAGGACGGTCACGTTCCTCTTCACCGACGTCGTCGGTAGCACGAGGCTCTGGGAAGAGCATCCAGAGGCGATGCGTCTGAGCCTTGCCCGCCACGACGACCTGATCCGCCGCGCGGTCGGGTCTCACGGTGGCACGGTGTTCAAGGCGATGGGCGACGCCTTCTGCGTCGCGTTCGGCGATCCGGCGTCCGCGCTCGATGCCGCGCTTGCCCTCCAGCACGACATCACCGTCGAACCATGGCCCCGAGAGACGCCGATCCAAGTGAGGGCCGCGCTGCACACCGGCCCTGCGGAAGAACGCGACGACGACTACTTCGGTCCGCCGCTGAACCGGGTCGCGCGCCTTCTCGCGACGGGGCACGGGGGCCAGGTGCTGCTCTCCCGCGTCACCCACGACCTGGTCCGCGGGGCACTTTCGCCAGGCGTCAGCTTGCGCGATCTCGGTGTCCATCGCCTTAAAGACCTCGATGCTCCGGAACACGTGTTCCAAGCCACGCGCCCTGACCTCGGTGCCGACTTCCCGCCCATCCGGTCGCTCTCGACACATCCGAACAACCTTCCCCAGCAACTCACCACCTTCATCGGTCGCGAGCAGGAGCTGGCGAGCTTGCACGATCTGATGGGTCGTTCGCGGCTCGTGACGCTCGTCGGGGCGGGGGGGGCGGGCAAGAGCCGGCTCAGCCTGCAGCTCGCTGCCGAGGCCATGGAGCGATTCCCCGACGGGGTCTGGTTCATTGAGCTCGCTCCAGGGTCGGATCCCGAACTTGTCGTCGGGACGGCGGCCGCGGTGCTCGGGGTCTCCGCCAGGCCGGGCCGAACGCTCGAAGAAGCATTCGTCGAAGCTCTAGCCGACCGCAAGGCGCTGCTGATCCTGGACAATTGTGAGCACGTAGTCGCTGCTTGCGCCTCCCTTGCCGAGACGGTCTTGAGGAACTGCACCCAGGTCCACATCGTCGCGAGCAGCCGTGAACCATTGGCGATCCAGGGCGAGCAAACGTTCCGCGTGCCTTCGCTCTCGGCCCCGGAGCAGGACGATGCACTCACTCTTGAGGAGGCACTGCGGCACGATTCCGTCCGGCTCTTTTTCGATCGTGCCACCCTGGCGCGGGCAGGCTTTGGGGCCAAGGAGGAATCGGCCCCTGCCATCGCGACGATCTGCCGCAGGCTGGACGGGATCCCGCTGGCAATCGAGCTTGCGGCGGCGCGAGTGCGCTCGCTGAGCGTCGTCGAGATCGCCGAGCGGCTGGATGAGCGGTTCCGACTCTTGATAGGCGGGTCCCGGACCGCCCTACCACGGCAGAAGACTTTGCGCTCGCTCATAGACTGGAGCTACGAGCTTCTCGACCCAGGTGAGCGGACGCTCCTTGCCCGGCTCTCCGTGTTCGCGGGAGGATGGGACATGGCTACGGCCGAAGCGGTCTGCGGCGACGAGGACGGCTGCGTGAACGGCATCCCCGTCTTTGACGCTCTCGCTTCGTTAGTGGATAAGAGTTTGGTCGCTTCCGCAGAGCACGGCGAGAAAACACGTTATCGTTTCCTCGAAACCGTCCGTGCTTATGCGTTAGAGCGGCTCGCAGACCATGACGAAGGGCCGCTGGTGCGCGACCGCCATCTCGACTCCTTCGCAGTGTTCGTGCAGAGATCCCAAGAAGGGCTGAACGGGACCGAACAAGTCGAGTGGGTCGCCAGACTCGATACCGAACTAGACAACGTCAGGGCCGCGCTGGACTGGGCGAGATCCCGCCCCGAGCACCGGGTCCGGTTCGTCCGCCTCGCGGTCGCGCTCGAGCTGTACTGGTTCCTGAGCGGGCGTTGGCGCGAGGGCCTAGGCCGAGCCCTGGCCGCGATCGAGTTGGAGGCTGCACCCACCGAGGACCGAGCCGGGGCTCTGAACTGCGCCGGTGCGCTCACCCTGAAGCTCGGCGACCTGCTTGGCGCTCGGCGCCTGCACCTCGAGTGCCTCGCCCTGCGGGAAGATCTCGGCGACCGCGGCGGCGCGACCGTCTCCGCCGCGAACCTCGCCCTGATCGAGCAGGAGCTTGGGAACTTCGAAGCTGCCCGCGGGCGGTTCGAGCACGTGCTCGTCGCGTTCACCGAGCTCGACCGGCCCCACGGCGTGGCGCAGACGCTGCTGTGCCTGGGCGAGATCGCCCAAGCCCAGGGCGACCTCGCCGAAGCCCGTAGCCGATTCGAAGAGAGCCTTGCCGTTGCCGAGCGCGAGGCGCTACCGTTCCGGATCACGAGCGCACTCGCCTCGATCGGTGGGATCGCGCTGCTCGAAGGCAAGCTGGACGAGGCCGAGCGCCACCTGCAGACGGCACTCGACTCCAGCAACGAGATCGGGGCGAAGAAGATGATCGCCTGGCTCCTTGAGCAGTTCGGCGAGCTTGCGATCCGGCTAGAGGATCACGGGAAGGCTCGGGACCGGTTCCGCGAGGCGCTCCGTCTCCATGCCGAGATCGAGGCCTACGATGGGATCGCGAACAGCATGAGCGGGCTCGCGTTCCTCGCCTCGATGCAGGGGCGTCACGTGGCAGCCAGCCGCATCTGGGGCGCGGCTGCGGCGGAGAGGGACGCATCCGGCAGTCCGGTCTGGCCGTACTTCCAGCGCGAGCTCGTCGAGCGCCAGGCCCGGGCGCGCGAAGCTCTGGGCGACGCACGGTTCGAGGCAAGCTGGGCCGAGGGGCATCGAATGCGGAAGGCCGAGGCCATCACGCTGGCCCTGAGCGACGCTGAGTGAGCGGTCACGGTGGTCCACGTGCGGCAGTTCGTCCACGCTGCGTTTGCGCACTAAGCGACGAACGACGAGCCGGTGTCTCTGCGACCACGGAATTGGAGTCCGATACTCGCGGTCCGACTCCAGCCGGGTGCGCCATCGCTTCCACGGCATGGAGCTGAAGTTCGTGACCGAGAGAGGCGAGCGCACTGGCATTTTGTCGGAGTCCCTCCCTCGCTTCACAATTCGTGACCCGATTCGCGCACCAGCCGTTACAATCGGGGTCGAGGAATCCAACGGAGATGAGGCACACGCACAACGCCAGGGTGCTGGCCGCGTTCGCGCGGAGACGGCGGCATTGACCGTACGCCATCCCGACCCGGTCAAACAAACTATCGGCATGATGAGGAGCGAGCGGTGCACGGGTTGATGCCACGAATCTGGTCCTGCGCGCACACTGAGGATGTACGTCGTAGGAGGCCCCGTGCTTGCCGCACATTCGAGGCTGGAGACGGCCCCTAGGGATGGTCCGCGAGCGGTTTGTCGCGGACTGGCTCCTGAGCGATCGTGGCACATTCGCGGGGCTGATTCTCAGAACGTCGCTTCGGCTTGCCAATCGCTAAGAATCTGGGTGAAGGAGCCCGGCGATGACGGAATACCCTCCGTATCCCCGTGCTCAGTGACACCTCAGGCGAGGTGATAACGGGGGGGGGGCGAGCAGAGTGTCGGCAATTGTCGCCAAGGATGCAAAACCCGGGCGAGGGACGAGCTCCGGGGCGAGCCAAGCACCACCGACGCCGGTCCGACCTTCCCCCTGATTGACTCTTTCGCGCAATGGGAGCGAAGGGACTGGATCGTGCTTTCAGCGTCCTTCTGCTTGCGAAACGTGGCGATTGCGGCGAACAAACTACGTTGAAGATTCTCGCATCACCGATCGAGGCCTTGAAGGCTAGTGATCGAACGCTTCCTCAAGCAACTCGAGCGTGTGAGCGACGCGCACTGTACTGCCTTCGGCACGTTCGGCGAGCCAGGAGAGGCAACCGGGATTCCCGACCGCAAGGATGCTAGCACCGGTGCGCAGGACGCTCTGCCACTTACGGTCTAGCAACGCTTCGGCGGTCGTCGGCTGGAGCATGCTGTAAAGTCCGGCGCTCCCGCAACAGTGGCAATCGTCGAGCTCCATCAGCTCTAATCCAGGAACGGCACGGAGCAACCGTCGTGGCGGGTCCAACACCCGCTGGCCGTGGACTAGGTGGCAAGCGTCCATATAGGCGACTCGTCGCGGTCGTGGGAGAGCCCTGGTCAGCATCTTTTCCAACCCATTCCGCAGGAGGAACGTCGTAACGTCCTCGCTCCCGGGGATATGGCTGCCGCAACCGGCTGAGTTCGTCAGGACATCTGGGCCGTGCCGTTCTGCCATCCCCCCCCCTTGACTTGTAAACCCCGCATGCGAGTGGAGCGCGCCACAGCAGCCGTTGCTCCATCCGGCTCGAAAGCCGACACGTGCCAAGAGCCGTTCCGTCGCCTCGTGGACGTGGGGGAAGAGCACGTCCATCGCGCAGCCGCGCAAGACCGGCACCGTGCCCCTGGGCGTCGGGCCGTCGTAGGGAGCCCAGCCCGGGTGCTTCGCCGCCTCGGGCAGTCGCGCCGGTCCGATCCCGCCAAAGGCGCGCGCCAGCCAGCCCGGTAAGTGGCGACCAGGCAAGAGTCCGGCCATCAGGATCGCGGGGCGGAGGAGCCGCGGGCGGGTGACCACGGCGAGGAGTGCCCGGAGCCCAGGTCTGGGCCGCTCGGCTTCCAGGCGTGCCCGTGCGTGCTCTAGGATCTCTCTGTAGCGCACTCCGCTCGGGCAGGCGGTCTCGCAAGCCAGGCAGCCAAGGCAGGTGTCGAACGCCTCTGCGCCCCCTTGGAACATCGCTGCCTTGGCGAGGTGGATGCGGCCCCGCGGCGAGCGCGCCTCGTCGCCGGTCAGGACGAAGGTCGGGCAGGCCTCCAGGCAGAACCCGCACCGGATGCAGGGAGCGGTGAGGTCGTGCATCTCGGCCACGGGCGTAAGTATGGAGGATTCTGCGGCCAGGGGGTTGACTTCGGTCGGACCACAGTGCCAAGCTTGGCTCGATGAGACCGCTCACCACCCTCGCACGGGCGGCCGCGGTTCTCGCCTCCGTATGTGCGGGGGGGGGCAATGGCCGCCACGGGAACGTTTGACGAGCTTCCCGCTCCCTTGACGTCCACTCGCAACACGATCCGTTGCACGGTCACGATCGAGCCGGGCGAAGGGCGCCTGCTGGAGATCAAGGTTGTGAGCCAGATCGGGACCGAGAGCGAAGAGGAGCTTGACTTGGACGCGTTCCCGCCCGAACCCGCTCCGCCGGTACCCCAGGCAGAGCTGCTCTGCCACTTCGACTCGACCCACTGGGAGCACGGCAAGACCGTCACCTTCAAGATCTACGCTAGAACGCCAGAGAACCCGGTGTGGAAGGTCGTTAAGGGCGGGACCACAACGCGAGGCGTCGTGAACGGCTTCGTGCTCTGCGTGGACACGGGTCCGACCCCGAGCGGGACGTACGCCGTGTTCAAGGAGAAGCTGGAGACGTCGAAATACGGGGAGCTGCCCGGCCTCGACTCGGCAAGCTGGACGAAGGGCGACTACCTTGGTAAGCTCCCGTCCATGCAGGTCCACGTGGTCTTCTCGCACGGGAACCCCGGAGGCCTGGTGCCGCCGGGAGGCGGTGGGACGATCTTCGCGAACGACGTTCGCGACGCGGTTCCCGGCCCGCAGCCTTCGACGAAGCAGGCCATGATCGGCGCCTGCAACGCAAGCTCGACGGAGGCGTTCCTCAAGGCGTACCTCCGTGAGGAAGAGCCGTCCACGACGAACCGTTTCACGATCGGGTTTCGAAAGGCGATCGAGTATCAGGTTGGTGAGATGTTCTTCCGGATATACATCGGGAGACACAACGAGGGCGATGAGGCCGAGGCTGCGGTTGCCCTTGCAGCAGCTGCGGCCTTTGGAGAAGAGGAAGTACCCTCGTACCGCGTCTTCGGCGATCCGAACGCTAGGCTGCGGTGGCTGTACGACGGCACGCCCGGGAACCGCATCGGTGTTTGGAAGGTGGCACCATGACGCTCGCTTCCGCGACGATCTTGGCCTCTTTGGTGTCGCAGGGCTACCAGACCGATCCGCGGCAGACCGTCGCGGAGTTCCTAGCTGCTCTCAACGGGAGCCCCGTACCAGAATGGGGACAATGGATCGCGGCACCGAGCATGGCGGAAAGCCTATCGGTGTCTGCCGGCGACCACGGATGGGCCAAGATCCGAGGGGACGACGGGCGGCTGATCTCATGGTCGGTGCAGCGGCCCGGGTCTGGCCACAACGATGAACGAAGGCCCCCCCCTACTTCCTACCTCGACGAAACTGACGTTCGCGGCCTTGTAACTGGCTTCTTGCAACGATGGATTCGAAGCGACTTGGAGATCCGTGAAGTCACGATCGAGCGGGACTCGGAGAGCCCGATTGGTGACTTTGTCCGTGGGAGGGCTTCCGTTCGGCTTGGCTACAAGGACGACCCTCCTTTCGCCGGTCCGCACCGGCGGGGTGCTTACCTTGTGTTCGACGCAGCAACCGGGCAACCGCTGTTAGCGAAGATGACGGATCGCATGGTCGCCATACGTGGCACCGACGGGGTATCGGAAGAAGAGGCCGTACGCATAGCAAACGAGCACACAAGAGAGAGTGGGTTTGGTGAGACGACCAAGCTCGTCGGAACGAAAATGGCGTACTGCGCCTCCCTTAAGGAGCTGGTCGAAGCCCTTGAACACGGTGGGAACCCGATTTACGCAGACTCGCTCAACGCCTACTGGTGCCTTGTAGCGACCTATTCCGATCCGCCAGGGTCATGGGTCGCTGTTCGGATGTCGGACGGAAAAGTGCTTTGGGCGTCGCTATCGCCCTGAGTGCGTCGTCTCCGATTGGCCAAGGAGGAGTGCCAGTTCCGTTGCCCCGGTAGCGGACCGTGCGTCGTCGCCGCTCAGCACAAGGCTTGGGCGGGCCTCCAGGCCGAAACCGCACCGGATGCAGGGAGCGGTGAGGTGGTGCTGCCCGGTGACGGATGGAGTATGGCCCGTGAGGGTCGAGAGCGGCCACAATTGAAGCGACACGTAAGGGGGGGGGTAACTGGCGAGCCTAGCCCCCGTGGGCTCTTCCAAGTCCCCAGCCCGATCAGGGCCCGCGGGACTGCCCAGAGCGGCCCGAGCTTGGAGATTGGGTGCCGACACGGCCCCAGACAGGGCGAATGTCGAGACGCTGGCGCTACCCACTTGCGCGTCCTTGTCTCGTTCCGGTCCGGCACGGTTCGGTGTTCCCAGGCACAAGGTACAAGTACGCCTTCTGGTCGAAGGCGAGGGACGCCTTGTCCACCGAGTTCTCGTCTATGCCGAACGCTGCGGCCGCTGCCGCGCCGAACACATCGCAGCTGTACATCAGGACGAGGTTCGGCAAAGGGTCGCCGAGGCTGATCGGTACCGAGACCAGCACGTTCCGGTGCCCGGCCTCGTCGCAGCCATAGGGAACCTTCGCACTCCACGGTGGTAGCTCCGCCCCCCCCCCCCCGATATCGGGCACGAACGGCCATCGAGGCAAGATACTCTCTCTATGAGTCGAAGGGCCTAGGGCGAACTGGAGGGCGCGCCCGGGCCCTTCGAAGGCTACGCCGTAGCCCGCCTCCGCTTGCTCTGCCACACCCCTAGCGCGATCAACGCCAACGGCACTACCCAGAGCGGCCAGAGCACTGCGAGATAGATCGCCAGGGTGCCCAAGAGTTGCCCCAACAGAGTGGACGTGCCGCGAGCTCCCGCCCAGGCGTCCTTTGTCCACTCGGGATTGCCCGAGGCGGCGGCGTTGGGATCGCCTTCGATATGCAAGGTGATCGTGGACATGGCCGCTTGTCGGGCTAGTGCCTTTCTTTGGCCCGCCATGCTCTCGATCTGTCCGCGGATCTCGGAAAGTCGCTCGTGAATGCGAAGCGAGGCATCCACGGACCGGGCAGACCTCATCATCTCTCGCAGGGACGCCTCCTCCGCCAGGAGCGTCTTGAGCCGAGCATCGAGGTCAACGACTTGGAGCGTAACGTCCTCGGACGATTCCTGCGAGGACAAGCGGGCCCCCAACGCCCCGAAGGCGGACATCGTCGCATCGAATTGGGTGACGGGAACCCTGGCCGTGAGGCTGATGCGCTGGATCGTGGCGTCGCGGTCCCCCGTTTGGGCCGACTCAACGAAGCCGCCTGCGGATGCGACCAGTGACCTCGCCTTTCGCTCGCTGGCTATGGGGTCGCCGACCCTTACGGTTACCGAGCCGGTACGGATGATTTGCCGATCAGCGGGCACGCTCTGGCTCACCGACTCCATCGCAGCCGGGGCACCAGCCCCTGAACCGCGCACCTCCTCGCCACATCCCGCGGTCAATGCGACGACCAAGGCGGCCCAGAACAGCGACGCAAATGAACTTATGTATCTCACGATCCGTTACCTTGGCCACTACAACCACGGGGAGCGGTCGGCGGTTCCAGTGCCGACGACATTCCCTGGCGAAGAGAGGGGGCGCTGCCACAGGCCGGCCTCCAGCGACAGGTGTGGAGAGGTTCGACCCAACTCCCGCCCCATCGCGGAGTGTCTCCACCTACTTAGGTGGGTTTGGTAACGGATAGCGCACCTGGTGGTCCGGGAACTGGTCCAGTCTGGCCTTGCCCCAACGCAGAAACTTGACGTGCGAGTCTGCATAGACGTAGTTCGCGCCGCCGCTCTGCCTGTCGTATGCAATCCAGCCTTCGTAGGGTCGTGAGCCACTTCCCCAACGCACCAACGCCGCCTCGCCCGCCCACGTATCGTAATCATCCTGCAGCGGATAGTAGAAGTCACTCCCTGGATCGCTGAAGCCGAGAGAGTTCCGCGGCGAGAACATGATGATGTTCGGGTCGTCCAGCGCAGCGAGCGCCGACTCCGTGGCGAAGCCATACAGGGCTCCTTCCTTCGCATAGCGACAAGACTTGTGGGTCCAGATGGAGTTCAACAGGTAGCTCCAGGGTGACCAATTGTTCCTCAGCGCTTGGCACGCCTCCCCGTTCGGCGCCACGGTGCACTCTTCGCCCGCGACCTCGTTCCCACCGCTGTACTCCATGATGTCCTTGGCAAGGAACTTCGAGCGCTGCGCAGGGTCGGATGGACTGAAGAATATCTCGCGGCTCTTTGCGTAGGGGTAAAAGAAGATCGCCCACGGCTTCTCGGCCTGGCTGTTTCCGAATCCTCCTCCCACACAACCGTCCACCGTGGGGGGAAGGTCCGCGACCAGGGTGCCATCGTCCAAGACCCAGTCTTCATGATGGTGGAAGAGTGCTCCCTCGAAGTCGGCCATATAGAGCTGTGAGGCGACGCCAAGCTGGCGCATGTTGCTCGCACACAGGGTCCTCTTGGCTGCGGCCTTAGCCTGACTGAACACCGGGAAGAGGATCGCGGCTAGGATAGCGACGATCGCGATGACGACAAGAAGCTCGATGAGAGTGAATGCTTTGCGCATGCCCTATCCGAACGCGGGAAACATGACATGTTCATGAACACGGGCTGAACCGCGGATGAACCTTTTCTGGCTCACTGCTTCTTCGAATTTCAGCAGCGCACTACGGTTCAGCGGGTGCGCCCCGATGGCGGCAGACCCCCAGGGTGACCCGCTGGATGTGGTTTAGTCCTTCGTCAACACTAGGCACGTATAGGGCCCAAGGTTCACGCCCGTGCTAAACGACAACCCGTCCCGCGGCGTGCTCGATGCGCTGAAACCTGGCTGGAAGACGTTGGAAAAGTCGCTGGAATAGCCGTTCCAGTCGCTGTTGAACGCGACCGACCAGGCACCGGCCCGAGGGATGCCGATCTGGTAGTTCATGCGGGTAGCGTTCGCCCAGTTCATAACCACCACGACGTCGTCTCCAGGGCCACCTTGGTCGAAGCGGTGGTAGGCGATGACCTTGTCCGTGTTGTTCACATGAAAGACGTTCATGCCTTGACCCTTCAGGCCAGCAGAGGTACCCGAAAGATTACGGCGTAACCGAATCAGATCCTTGTAGAGTAGATTGATCCCTGCATACGTCGTAAGCTTCGACCAGTCTACCGGGTCGCTGTCGGCGAACCACCCGTCTTCAAGAATCTCCTGGCCCTGAAAGAGCATTGGGATTCCCGGTGCGGTCATCACGGCTGCGGCGCCCAAGGTCGAACGCTTTCGAGCCCAATAGGAGCCAGGATTTGTGGCGTCAATCTCGCTGGGCGGTCGCTTGCGGCCGTTTGCGTTCTCGTCGTGCGACTCCGTATAGATCACCCGCTGGAACGCGTCGCCGTTGAACCTCTCGTTCAAGGTGTCTCGAAGCGAGAACATGTTCCGGTCTGGGTCCCACACCGCGCTCATTGTGGCTTTGAGGGTATGGACGAAGCCAGACCACTGGGAGTCAAACCCTGCCCCCCCTTGGGCCGTGGGCCTCGTCAGCGAGGCGTCCCCTTGGAGGTCCTCGGCGATATTGATCTTCCAGGGTTGGCGGGAGTCCAGGTCGTTGTTCAGCCATTGGAGCAAGCTCCAGCCTTCGGGGTTCGCCCCCCAATCCGTCACGCGCATGTAAAGGGTCGAATCCCACCGAAACCCTGAGACTCGGTACTCTTCGGTCCACATCCGTTGCGCGTCGAGGATGTACTGCCGAACCTCGGCCCGGCCGTAGTCGGGCCGCGTCCACCCCCAGTCCGTACGTCCGCGCTGATCGTTATAGAAGTAGCTGCCCCCCCACTGCCCTTGAAACCATCCGTCGAACCGCCACAAATCCATGTCATTGGGACCATAGTGGTTGTGAACCACATCGAGCAACACGGCGATTCCCCTTATATTGGCCTGATCCACGAGATGCTTCAACTGGTCTGGGCTCCCGTACGCGCTCTCCACGGAAAAGGGGTACGAGTTGTTGTATCCCCAGCTAAAGTCGCCTGGAAACTCTTGCACCGGCATGAGTTGGATGCAATTGACCCCTAACGCAGCAAGGTGGTCGAGCTTCGCCTCTGCGGATGCGAACGTACCGGGAGGCCCGCCGGGAGTGTCGTTCAGCGTCCCGATGTGGGTCTCATAGATCACAAGGTCGTTCCAAGCAGGGGTCTGGAAAGATCCCGACTGCCAAGAGTAGGCGTTGGGGTTGTGCACCACGGAGTTTCCGACCGAGTTCGTCAGATCCTTCGCCCGCGGATCGTTGCGCCAAAAATTGCCGTAGGGCGTTGTCAAGTAATACTTGTACTGCGCTCCGGCACCTGCGTTACGGTAATCGAGCGACCAAACGCCGCCACCCTCGCTGACTAGCCTGGCGACGTTGTTGTTCCACGAGTTGAATGAGCCGGCTACGCTTATCTGGGTCGCAAAGGGCGACCATACTCGAAAGGTCACGCCGCCCGTGTAAGGTACCGCGCCCATTCCCGGCTTGGTGGATGCGCGAGAGAGCACGCTGTTCGAGGCCGAGAACAGACAGTTCGTTACGGCATAGATGCCGAGATAGTAGGTTCCGGTCCGCAAGGCAGGGTTGCTTTCCGCATCCAGCACGACCTCATCGTTGCCCGCCGTGTTCGTGCTTCTCGCATCGTATTGGGCGAGCGTGGGGGCCTGACCATAGCGCACGTAGAGGTCCGCGTTGCCCAAGGTGGATCGCAAGGTCGAACGGAGTTCGCTGTGCCAGTCGCTCGCACTCAAGGTCACGATTTTCCACTGCCCTTGTCCCAAACCCTGCCGAACCGGGGGTCCGATGGGGACCGGGATCTTCTGCGCCGTCCCTAGCCATGGCAGTGCCAAGAAGAGGGCGGCAACGATGAAGGGAAAACGGATGACCAAGAGAAGCCTCGCTCAAGAGAGTATAGCCCAGAATACGTATTCTTATCCTATGATCTACCGATAAAGGGAGTTGGTGCGCGGGAAAGGACTCGAACCTTCACGCTTTGTGGGCACTACCACCTCAAGGTAGCGTGTCTACCAATTTCACCACCCGCGCACGCTTGAGCCAGCAGGATACCCGCCGTCCCCAGGGCTCGGGACCTCCCTACGGGAAGATTCCTCGCCGAGTCGTTGCCTCCGCCACTCGCTGAACGGCGATGATCATCGCCGCCGTGCGCATGTCGGTCTTGTGCCGTTGCTGGACAGCATGGACGTCGTGATAGGCGCGCCGCATGATCTTGGCCAGCCGATCGGTGACCTCGTGCTCGGTCCAGAAGAAGTTCTGCAGATCCTGCACCCACTCGAAGTAGCTCGTCACCACTCCCCCGGCGTTCGCGAGGATGTCGGGCACGACGACCTTGCCCTTGTCGGCCAAGATCTGATCCGCGTGAACGGTCGTCGGGCCGTTCGCGCCTTCCACGATGAGCTTTGCCTTGATGGCATCCGCGTTGTCCTCGGTGATCTGAGCCTGGATCGCGCACGGCAAGAGGAGGTCGCACTCTAGCTCGAGCAGCTCGGAATTGGAAACCTGCTCGCACTCCTTATAGTTTCGGATCCCTCCTTCCACGCCGCTGTAGTTGCGATAGAGCTCGGCCACGGGAAGGCCCTTCGGGTTGTAGATCCCGCCTGTGGCGTCGCTCACCGCGATCACGGTCGCGCCTTCCTTCTCACAGTTTTCGGCTGCCACCGAGCCGACGTTCCCAAAGCCCTGGACTACGACTTTGCTTTCCGAAATGTTGAGCCCCGAAGTCTTGCACGCTTCGATCGCCGTGACAACGACTCCCCGGCCCGTCGCCTCGACCCGGCCCTCCGAGCCTCCCAGCTCGATCGGCTTCCCGGTGACCACGCCTGGCAGCGTGTACCCGGCCTGGATCGAAAGGGTGTCCATGATCCATGCCATCACTTGGGCGTTCGTACCGATGTCGGGGGCAGGAATGTCGCTCCTTTCCCCGACCACGATGTTGATCTCGCTGATGAACCTTCGCGTGAGCTTCTCGATCTCCCGCTTGCTCAGTTCCTTGACATTGACCCGGACGCCCCCCTTTGCGCCGCCATAAGGGATGTTGACCACGGCGCACTTCCAGGTCATCCACATCGCCAGCGCGGTCGTCTCCCCCAGGTCAACGTCCGGGTGGTAGCGGATCCCGCCCTTGGTGGGCCCACGGCTCACGTTGTGCTGGACTCGGTACCCTTGGTAGCAACGAACCTCCCCGCTGTCAAGGACGACTGGGAAGTTCACGACCAACTGCCGCTTGGGTGCCGAGAGCACTTCGTGCAGCCCTTCGTCAAGATCCAAGTAGCGAGCTGTGGTCGCCAGTTGCTCACGCGCCATGCCGAGAACGTCAATTTCGCTCATTTCGTGACCCTAGCCGGTCGGCCTGCCGAAGGCTTTGTGCGCCACGACCCCAATGGGCAACGCGAGCGCGCCGTTACAAACCGCCGCGAAGATTGTATCTTGCATGAACCCGCCGATCCCGGTCGAAGGGGCTAGCAGGACAAACAGAACCCCGTGCAGCATAGTCCCCAGTGCGGCCAAGAGCGCGAAAACCGGGGCGGTGACGTTGACCCCCCGCTCCCCAGGCCACGAGAGCGCAAAGGAAGCAAGGCACCCGGCAATGGCGTGGGCGGCCAGGTCGGCACCGGCGAGCCATCCCGTTAGACTGCCAGCGAACCAACCGACAAAGGCCCCGCCGAGCGGTCGCGCAACGAGGGCGAAGGACAACGTGAGGAGCACGACCAAATCCGGCACGAACGGCCCGATCCCCAAGGCCCTGGGTGCGGCGAACTGGATCACGGCCGCGAGCGCCACGAACACGAGCCAAACGAGCCTGGCAAGCCAAATCATCGGAGCACCTCCACCTCGAGAGAGTTCCCGACCCGTGCCGAGGGCAGGAGGATCGCCTGTCGAACCCCCAGGCTAGGGTCGGTGGAGACCTCGAGAACGGTCCCGACGACCAGGCCCCTGGGGATCGTCGCGGAATAGCCCGACGTCACGACCTCCTGGCCCGGGGTGACCTCCCCTTCTTGGAGCAGCTCGATCAAGAGCCTCCCTGGCGTATACCCACGGACGAGCCCGGCGACGGGCCGAGCGCTGACGGTGATCCCGCCAAACTTCGAGGCGGCCGAAGTGAGAAGCAAGGCTTGGCACTGGCCAGCACCTACTGTTTCCACGAGAGCGAGCAGGCCCTCGCCGTTCACGACCGGCATCCCCGGCTCGATGCCGTCACGGCTGCCGACGGTGAGGGTGATGCGGTGCGCATAGGGGTTCAGGCCTGCAATCCTCGCGCGAACGGTGCTATGGCCAGAGCCCATGGCGCTCGAGAGCGTCTCCAGGCGACGAACCTCCGCCTCGTAGTAGTGGATCCGATCCAGATACGCGGCCGACGCCCGTTCGACGGCATAGAGGCGGTCCAGCTCAGCATCGAGCATTGCCGAGTCCCAGACGGCTCGCCAGCGCGCCCCGTTCGCCTTGGCCGCTTGCCTCACCGCAGCGGCGGGCCCGGCGAAGACGCCCTGGACCAAAGCGGTGGCTGCGTCCAACCTTCCTGCCCGCCTCGCCTGGTTTTGAATGACGCCCAGCGTGGCGCCAACCCCTAGGAGGATCACAAGCCCGATCCAATCGGCACGGTAGGAGCGTTCTAGCTTCGTGACGCCCTCTCCAGCATCCGGCGGATCACTGGGTCGTCGTGGATCATGTCCAGCATTCGGCCGATCCCGATCGCGACACAGTCCAAGGGCTCGTTGGCGACGCGCACCGGCATCCCTGTCTCTTGCTCGAGCCGGACATCCAGCCCGCGCAAGAGTGCCCCCCCACCGGCAAGGACGATCCCGCGCTCCATGCAGTCCGCGGCCAGTTCCGGCGGGGTTGCCTCCAGGGTCAGCTTCACCGCCTCGATGATCTCCAGCAAGGGTTCTTCGATGGCGGCGCGGATCTCCTCGCTGGTCACGTCCGCCGTACGGGGCAAGCCATCGAGGAGGTGACGACCCGTCACCGTCCGAACGATGACTTGATCGGTCGGACAGCACACGGCGAGCTCGATCTTGAGCTGCTCCGCGGTCCGATCCCCAATGTAAAGATTGTGAGCCCGGCGAACGTAGGAGGCGATGGCCTCGTCAATCTCGTCCCCCGCCACCCGGACCGACTTGCTGTGAACGATCCCCCCGAAGGAGATCACCGCGACCTCGGTCGTGCCTCCGCCGATGTCCACGACCATGGAGCCCGTGGCCTCTCCGACAGGCAAGCCCGAGCCGATGGCTGCTGCCATAGGCTCCTCGATGACGCTGGCCCGGTGGGCTCCCGCTTTGCGGCTCGCATCGAGCACGGCGTCGCGCTCGACCTCTGTCACCCCGCTCGGGATTCCCACGATCACGTTCGACACGAGGGCACCTCGCGTCTTCGCGGCCCTCACGAACTTCTCGATCATTTTGTGGGTGAGGTCGAAGTCAGCGATGACCCCGTCCCGGAGCGGACGCACCGCAACAATGTTCGCAGGGGTCCGTCCCAGCATCTTCTGGGCCTCGGAGCCTACGGCGAGCACCTCGTTCGTGTCCTTGTTGATCGCGACCACACTGGGTTCGCGCAAGATGACGCCCCGACCGGCGGCGAAGACCAGGGTGTTCGCAGTGCCAAGGTCAATGCCGATATCGGTCGTGAACCGGCGTGTCAGGCTGCGCCAAAGGCTGGGTGCTTGAGCCATATCGGTCATGGAAGGAGGGGTTGGACGGGCGGGTGGATCAAACGAAGTGCGACCGTGCCAAAGGTACCTGGCACGGTCGCAAGGCTATGGGAACTTGCGCTTATTAGCCGCCGAGCATGTTTCCGGGCTTGGTCATTCCGCCGAACCGGCTGTCTCCGCCACCGCCCGCAGGCCTCGCGGCGGACGGTCGGGCGGCACCGCCGAACCCGGTGTTCCCTGAACCTGCCGGCAGGCTCGCCGTGAACGTTACCGCGCCCTCCTGGGGCTTGGCCTCGTCTGTCGGCACCACCGTCGGGGGCGGCGGGGTCACGGGAGTCCGCTTCGTGAAGAAGAGCCCGCAGAATGCGCCGATCGCAATCACGCCGGCGACAACGGAGACAATCATGTCGTTCTGGTTCTTCACAATTCGTACCTCGGCTTATTCTGACGCATTCACGAGCACATTTGGTTTCCCTAGTGTCGAAAATGCCTGGTTCCGGTGAAAGCCATCGCCATCCCAAAGCGGTCTGCCGCCTCGATCACCGAGGCGTCGTTCTTGCTCCCGCCAGGCTGGACCACACAGGAAACACCGGCCTCGGCGGCCACCTCGAGGCTGTCGGGGAAGGGAAAGAACGCATCGCTTGCAAGAGCGGAGCCTTGTGCGGCCTCCCCGGCTTGGTCGAGGGCCAAACGGACTGATTGAACCCGGTTTGGCTGGCCTGCACCCATTCCCAAGAGCCGGTCGGGGGCGGCAAGGACGATCGCGTTCGATTTCACATGGGCGACGAGCGTCCACGCCAATCGCATCGCGCGAGTCTCTTCCGGGGTGGGGCTCCGCTTGCTCACGAACTGCCATTCGCCGCCGGGATCTTCGTCCATCGTGGAAACCAACACCGCTCCCCGCAGGGTTCGAAGAGTCAGGCAGTCCGAGCTAGACACGTGCGGAGCTTGGAGCAGTCGAACATTGGGCCCCCAGCCGCCCCTGCCACGGAACACCTCCAGCGCCTCTTCGTCCCAGCACGGTGCCACTACAACTTCGAGGAAGTTCCCCTTCTCTGTCATGGCCGCGGCCTCGTCTCTTCCCACCGGCTCACGGAAGGCGGCGATTCCTCCAAAGGCTGACACCTGGTCGCACGCCCTCGCTGCGCGATAGGCCTCGGCGCCTGTTTCCGCGACCGCGGCCCCGCAAGGGTTGCCGTGCTTCACAACTACGCACGCCTCCCCTTCCATATCGTTCACGAGCTCCCAAGCCGCCTCCGCATCGAGGAGGTTGTTGTAGCTGAGCTCCTTGCCCCAGAGCTGCTGGGCGCGGGCGAGGCCGGGTTCGCCCAAGGGATCGAGATATAGCGCCGCGGGCTGGTGGGGATTCTCGCCATAGCGAAGATGGGCCGATCTTCGCCATCCGAGGGTCAGCTCGGACGGGAACGGTTCCCCGGTGAGATAGCGCGAGATCAGGGAGTCGTAGAACGCGGTGTGGCGGAACGCCTTGGCGGCAAGCTGACGCCTCAGCGTCAGGCTGCTGCCCGTCTCCAAGGCTTGGAGCACCTGGGCATAATCGTCCCGATCCACGACAATGTGGACGCTTCCGTGGTTCTTCGCCGCAGCACGCACCATCGCCGGGCCGCCGATGTCAATGTTCTCGATGGCCTCTTCGATCCCCGCCCCACTCGCGACCGTCGCCTCGAAAGGATACAGATTCACCGCGACGACCTCGAACGGCGAGACCCCGGCCCGCTCGAGCTCTGCTACGTGCCCCTCGTTCGCCATGTCGGCCAAGATTCCGCCATGAATCTTAGGGTGCAACGTCTTGACCCGACCGTCCAGCATCTCTTGGTATCCCGTGACCTGACTCACCTCAGTCACTTCGAGGCCCGCGTCTGCAAGGGTCGAGGCCGTCCGGCCCGTGCTGACCAGCTCGAAGCCCAGGCGCGACAAACCTTGGCCAAACTCTACGATCCCGGTCTTGTCACTGACCGAGAGGAGGGCGAGCCGTGCCACCGTCAGCCCCTTCCCGTCGTCCTGGGCGGGTCAATCACAGTGGGTTCCTCGTCGGGCTTGGGCGGCGGCTTCTTCACGGTCACCTTGACGTTGTCCGAGGTCACCGTGCGGCCCTTCGGGTCGTAGGCCACAAGCTTGAAGGCCGTGTCCTGCGTCACGGTCGCCGTGTAGGTTCCTGTGAGTTCGGTCATGACGTCCTTCTTCCCTGCGTATTGAATCTCGATCCTGGAGGCCCCGCCGACCGTCCACTCGATCGTGACCTCGCCGCCGCCTTCCTCTAGTTCCTTGGGAGAGACGTCGAACTTCACGATGGAAGCCTCCGGCTTTTCCACCACAGTGACCGTTGCTGCCCCCTCCACTGTGTCGCCTTCCGCGTTCGAGGCGATCACCCGGAGCTCGATCTTGCCGGGCGTTGTGGCTTGGAGCTCGATGCTCCGTCCGCGAACGTCCAGGTCGCGCTGCATGGGGAACAAGGTCGCCTTCACGACCGCATCGCTGCACTCGTACCGCAGGATGTAGCTCTCGCCGACCGCGACCGTGTCCTTGTCCAGGCTCACCTTCAGCTCGGGATCCGGCATGACGGCCTTCGTCTTGACGAGCACGGACTTCGTGTGATCTTTTGCGGTGCGCCTGCCGGAGTACGCAGTGATCTCCACCGGGAACTCTCCCGCTTTGTCCGGCACGAACTCGATCGTTCCATCTGGCGAAAGCCGGGTTTTGGCCCAGTCCCCGATCTTGAGGCTCACAGAGTTCGTACCCGAGGTCTCCCATTTGATCGTGAGCGGCTCTCCCACGGTCACAGACTCGGGCGAGACCGTGACCCCGTCCACGACGGGAGTCGGGGGCCAACTCAAGACCCATGCCGCGACAAGCCCGAACAAGAGAAGGAAGAAAAACGCTGTCGAGGGTGCGAAGAGCGGTTTGTGCTCGATCTGGCCCGTGGTGGAAGCCCCCACCGCGGGATGCTCGATGTTCCTTGCCGATACGGTGAAGTTCTGAAGCCTTGCCGCCGCGAAGAGCGGGTTCTTCGTGGCCGCAGTGGTGACCCCGACCACCCTCTCCTGGCCCGGCTGGATCGTGATCTGGTCGACTTCGAACTCGAAGGCGAAGAGCGCGTCCGCGTCCGCCGCGAAGAGTTGGACGGTCTGGGCGACGTTACCGAGGTTCACGACCTTGGCCGACATTTCGGCCTCGCGATGGCTGGCCGACAGCGTCACGCGACGGGGCTGAACCTCGATGGACAGACTGTGGAACGGCTTGATCTCCAAGACGCCCTGCGCGGTTTGCACCTCCGCGGTCTTGAGCGAGCGAACGGTCACGACGAAGGGGTAGGTTCCCGCCAGGTTCTCGCTCGTTCGGGAGGGGCGCAGAATCACACGCTCCGTGGCCGAGCCCCCCGGCTCCACCGAGAACGATGCGACCGGGACTGCGACCCAGAGCGCATCTAGGCCGTCCACTCTCAGCTCGAATTCGTCTGGCTGGTCTGCGTCGTTGGTGACGACGACCCCAACGGGTGCCGCCGAGCCTGGATCCACCGCGGCGACGTCGTCCGTCAGCTTGACTCCAAATGCCATTCCTACTAAGTCTAGCAGGGAGAAGGGATACTCACGGCCATGGGTCTCGCGTTGCTTCTGGCGGGTTCCGGTCTTCTCGTCCGCTGCGCGGCCACCGACGTGACGCCCAATGCTGACCTCCCCATGGGCGGCTACACCGAGCGTGGCGACCATCTCGGCCATGGAGACGGCTCGCGGCTCTTTGTCCGGGTGAGCGTGCTGGAAAGAGACAACCAGCGGATCGCGATCGCGGTCTTGGATGCGCTCACGATCCCTGAGAGCCTTGCGGCCGCGGTGCGCGAGCGCATCCCGCCGGGAGTGGAACTGGTCCTCGTCGCCACCCACACTCACTGCGCCCCGGACAGCCAGATGGCGAACGTGCGCATGACCCTCAGCGTCCCTGGGATCGCGAACTACGATCGCAAGTACGCGGACACGCTCGCTAGAGAAGTGGACCGAGCCGTCCGCAACGCACTGGCCGCTCCACTCCAACATGCGGCCACCATCGAACTCGTCACTGCGAACGCTCCCTGGGGCCGCGCAAGGAGAGAGGGTGCCGAGCCCGACCCGAGAGCGTTCGCACTTAAGGCTGGGGGCAAAGTGTTCTTAGCAACTTTCGGTGCTCATCCTACACTCAACGGACCAGAACAGATGGCTTATCGGGGAGACTGGCCCGGATCGCTCGCAGCCTTGCTCGATGCCCCGGTCGCGACCGGGGCGATCGGCGACATCAGTCCGAACTTCGACGGAACCGATGCCGATGCGCGGAGCAAGGGCATGGCAAAACGTCTCGCCCAAGGGCTCGAAAAGGGCCGATCGAGGATCGTCTGGGCCCAAGGGCGCCCGCTCGCACTGGTAACGACCACCCATACCTTCGCGAACCCTGTGCCGCACCCGACTTTCGCCCAAGAGTACGGGGTGCCCGCACCCCTTGCCACGCTTGCCGTCCAGCGGTTCGCTCCCACCAGCGGGCGGGTGTCGCTCCTCGCGCTGGGGGAGTGCGCGGTCGTGTTCGTCCCCGCCGAGCCTACCGTCGCGGTCGCTCGCCGGATCGAGCGCGAGGTACGGAGGAGCGGGTTTGGTCGTTGCGTGCTCGTGAGCCACGCGGACGGCTGGGCAGGGTATGTCCTCGAGCCAGAGGACTACGACCGAGGGGGTTACGAGGCCACGCTCTCCTTCTACGGGCGCTCGGGGGCGGACGGGCTTGTGGACGCCGTCCGAGAGACCTTGGCCCGTTATCGGTCTATGGTGGCCCGGTCGCTCTGCGGCCAGAGTCGGTAGTTCAGATCGAACAGCCTCTTCTTGAGCGCGACGAAGGCTGCTTGAGCCTGCACTGCGTATTGGGCCCCGTCCTCTGACGTCGCCTCGAGCAAAGGCTGGTCCCGCCCCGTGACCCGCGTACCCTCATCCAAGCGCAGCTCGAACAAGGCGGGAACACTGTCGAAGAAGTGGTTGAGCGAGACGACGGCCGCGTCCGCCCGGACCAGCGCGTCGGTGCCCCCAAAAGAATAGACGAATGTCTCCCCGAAGTAGACGGAGACCCGTCCGTCGTCGTTGGGTCGCAAGTCGGCGCGGAGCGACGAGCTCACCGCGCTCCGCTTGATCGGCACTCCTGCCGCCTCCAATCTCTTCGTCAGGGCCTTTGCACGTTCCGCCGAAGGCGGGTGGGTTTGATAGATGCCCCAATCAATCGCAGGCTTGGCGCGATCCCGGAGGGCCAAGCGCTCCATGAAGGTCAGAATCCCGACCGGGTTGTACTCGCTCTTCTCCAGGTACTGGATCGCGCCATAGTCGGCGGACTCTTCGGCCTTGACCGACCACCCGCTCGTGACCGCCTGGTTCAGGAGCCCGACGCCCTGAGCGATACTGGCCGCGCCCTCGCTGCGAGAGAAGATCGCTGCCAGGATCAGCGGTATGTTCACGATATCGAACTTGCTCTGCTCCCGGCGCAGGACCGCGACGTGCCGGAAGGAGGCATGGGCCACCTCGTGGGCGAGGACTCCCGCGAGTTCGTCGTCCGACTCGCAGAACTGCACCAGGCCCTCGTAGACGAAGATGAACCCACCGGGCAACGAGAAGGCGTTTACGTCCTCGCCCTTGACGACGGTGAACTCGTAGGTGAAGGGGCTGAGGCGCTTGTCGCCCCAGGTCACCTCGACCTGCTTGGCGTTCGCGATCGCCGCGACTCGCGCCCCGATTCGCTGCACCCGCTCGATCATGGCCGCGTTCTCACTCGCGGGCAGTTCCTTCTTCGCCTCTTCCGAGTACTCCCGACCCAGCTTGACGTCGTTCTCGATGTCCTTGCGGTGACGTTCGTCCACCTGGCACGGCCACGCCGCCCCGGTGAGGCCGAGCAAAAGGGCGAAGGCGAGGAAGCGGCGCATTCTCTATTCCATTGGACGCCCTGCGCGGCCCGGAGGATCGAGCTGCACCGGTCGGTCCCGAACGCGGTCCACCACGCACAGGATCCCGAAAGGGGTGTCGCCGGGATTCTTGAAGCAATGGGGAACCTTCGTCATCACATGCACGATGTCGCCAGGGCCCACCTCGTGCTCCTGGTCCCCCAGCATCACGATCCCTTTTCCCGTGAGCACGGTGACGAAGTGCTCGTGGCGGTGCCTCTCGAAGCTCGTGTGCCCACCGGGGCCGATCTCAAAGTACCTGCCTTGGAACTGGCTGCAATCGCTCTCGAAGAGCACGCGCCGAGAGACGCTCTTCCAAGTGCCAGGCTCATCCTTGTACTCTTCAACAGGGACCCCTTCCCAGCCCTCTCGCGACCTGCGCAAAATCAATGGGTCACCACCATTGCCTTGAGAATCCGTCCCGTGGACATGTCTTCATACGCTGCGGGCAGGCCCGACATCGTCACATAGGTGCTGACCAAGTGCCTCGCGCCCACCGTCCCGGCTCGGATCAGAGACGCCGCTCGGGCCGTGTGCGTCGGGCCACACGAGTAGGAGGTCACGATGCGCACATCGCGGAAGTAGCTGGCATGGAGCTCGACCGGGGTGCGCTCTCCGGGGGGCATTGGGGCGAACAGCACCGCGGTCGCATCGTGCGTCAAGTGCGTCATTGCCAGATCCAGGGCTGCGGGGTTGCCTGGACAAACGTACCAAGTCCTGGCGGGTGCGGCGCGACTTGGATCACGCGCCTCCAGTCCCAAGTTCGATGCCCATGCACGCCGGGCCGGGTTGAGGTCATACCCCACGGAGCCCGGCGACAGAAGCATGTGAGCAATGCCGAGAGAACCTAGCCCGACCACGGAAACTGGGCCAGCCTGACCACCCCGCTCCACACTCTTGACCACGCAAGCCAAAGGCTCGATCAGCGCGGCGTCGTGCGGGTCGAGATCTTCGCAGCACTGGCAGTCCTTGAGGCCCGCCTGCGAGACGGCAAAGCGCTCCGCCATCCCACCTGGGTCGAGCGTTATCGGCCGCCATTCCGGACAAGAGACCGCTCGCCCAGCCCGGCATTCCTCGCACTCGCCACAGGCTGCGTGGTGATGTGGCGCCACTACCGCGCCCACCGGAAACTCGGGCGAGTCCGACTCGACGACCCGGCCCGACACCTCGTGACCCAGCACGTGGGGAGCCTTGGACCGCATATACCAGTCCATCAACTCCCCTGAGCACAGGCCGCAAGCGAGTGTCTCGACAACGATGCCCCCCGTGGGCAACCGTGGCTCAGGAGCCTCGGTCAGCTCGATCGCTCCTGACTGCGTTACTTGTATAAGTTTCATGGGACGATCGTATACTTGATCCCCTTACCTGCTGCAAGCTCCTCGAACACGCTCACGGCGGAGAGCAAGGATCGCTCGCCCGCAAGGATCGGGCTTGGATCCACACCCCCACTCACCAGCCAATCCCGAGCCAGCAGGACGTCGTTCGTGGAGAAGTGGAACGGACTGATCACCTTGGTCTCCGCGTAGTGCATCCGCCCGGTGTCGAAGGAGGCGGCGGTCCCGCTCGGGCAACCGCCGAAGAGCACGAGCGTCCCACCTGGGCCGACGAGCTCATGGGCGGCCTGCCAAACCCCTACGTTGCCCGTACACTCGACAACGAGGTCGAACTCCCCGAGTGGGCTGGGCCAGGCCACGGTTCTCGCGCCCATCTTCGCGCCCACGTTGAGCCGGTCTTGGTTTCGGCCAGCGAGGGTGATATCGCGAACCCCGTGGATCTGGAGCGCGGCAAGGAACAGCAAACCGATGGCTCCAGGGCCGATGATCAGCACCCTGTCGTCCGGCCGAGGCTCGGCAGCGGTCAACCCGTGGGCCACGCAGGCGAGCGGCTCCAAGCAAGCGGCCGCGGCGTGGCTCAGATGGGAAGGCTTTGCAAAGACGTGCCGGGAGGCAACGCGCTCGGGAATCAGGAGGTATCGGGCATAGCTCCCCATGACCTTGGTCGCCATGACGGTCTCGCAGAGGTTTTCCCGCTGGCGCAGGCAAGCCCGGCACGAGCCGCAAGGAGCGGAGTGGACCCCCATGACCTCCTCACCGACGGCAAAGGACGCACCTCGACCGACTGCGGCGACGCGGCCACTGTACTCGTGGCCGAAGCGGCAAGGCACAGGGAACTGCGGGTGGCCGCGGCGATAGGCTTTCAAGTCGGTTCCGCAAGTGTTCGCGGCAAGCACCTCCAGGAGCAGCTCGCCGGGCCCTGGCGATTCGACCTCGAACTCCTGAATCTCGATCTTGCCTGGAGCGATCAGGACCAACGCAGACATGGTTGCAGGCAAGCACCCGCCTTCGCCACCCACTGGTAGACTCGCCTTTCCCACCATGCCTAGGGTCGAAACTACCTTATGGATCCAAGCGCCGGTCGAAAAGGTCTACCAAATCGCCCGAAACAACGAGGATTTCCCGAACTTCATGGACGACGTGAGCTCGCTCACGATCGTGGAGCAGGACGGCCTGCGCGTAGTGTCTGACTGGGTGGGCGTCATCCCCACGTTCGGGCTCAAGGTGAAATGGCGGCAGGAGGACGTCTGGGACGAATCTGCCCATCGCTGCGAGTTCCGTCAGCTTTCAGGGGACTACGACGCCATGTCGGGCACATGGCAACTAAGCGAGGAAGATGGAGGCACCCGGTTCGATAGCGTGTTGGACTACGAGTATAAGGTGCCTGGCATCGGTCCGCTTGTCACCAAGGTGGTCCACAACCTTGTGGTCAAGAACCTCGCGGGCGTTCTTCAGGCCCTGAAGGAACGAGCGGAGGCTTCGTAACGAAGGACGGCCCCAGGGTCATCCCCTAGGGCCGTCGGGTCGTGGGTCCCTGGCTGCTTAGTGGCCGCCGGTGGCGGTCTCCGCAGCGGCACCCGCCTTGTCGGCGGCTTCGCCGGCCTTGGCAGCACCCTCGGCGGCAGCGTCGCCCATCTTGGCGGCACCCTCGGCGGCGGCGTCGCCAACCTTGGCGGCACCCTCGGCCGCGGCATCGCCAACCTTGGCGGCACCCTCGGCGGCGGCGTCGCCGACCTTCTCAGCGCCGTCGGTCACCGCATTGGCAGCCTTCTCGGCTCCTGCGGCGGCGGCGTCCGTGCCACTTGTGGTCGTTGTGGTTCCCTCGGGCTCCGTCGGGGTGCACCCGACGACGAGGGCACCCATGATTAGGGCGACGGGGATCAATGTGACTAGCTTGTTCATTTTTGTTCTCACCACTTTGGGGGCTCCGGAGAGCCTCCCGGCGATTATAACGTCGCATCCTGGGCTTGCAGTTCTGGGTCCCACCGCATTTTTTTGCTACGGCATCGAGATCTCAAAGCTCGATGCCTCGATGGAGACGAGGCGCCACTTCGGCACCGGCACGACCAGCCATCGTGTCCCCGTCTCCTTTCTGAACTCGAACCGGACGTCTTCGACAGTCTGCGAGACTTGAAGCGGGCCGTATCGGAAGTCCACCCGGACCGGCGAGAAGATCGTGGCCGAGTCGCCCTGGATGCTAGGCTCCTTGTGAAGGACCTCCACATCAGGCTTCCCGGTCCGAATGAACTCGGCGACCGCAGCGCGGTCCTCCAACGGGACGTTGTTGTATCGGATCGAGCGGCTCAGGTGCTCCATCACGCCGCCGGGCCTACCTTCCCGCCCGGCGACGACGGCCTCGTCTAGCGCCTCCACCACGAGGTCGTGGTCGCTCGGGAGGAAGACGAGCGGTGCCGCAAGGATTGCGGCGACAACAAGGCCGACCGAGGCGATGACCCACTTCCTCATGCTTGCGCTACCGTGGAAGAATCAACACCGGACTCGGTTCGATAGTTCTTGGCGATCTCGATGTCGGTCGCGATCTGCTCCCTGAGCCCGTCCAGATCCCCGAACTTCAACTGATCACGAACACGGGTGAAAAATGCAAGTTCAAGACATCTACCATATAAGGGTTCGCCAGAATAGTTCAAGAGATGGGCCTCGATGCAGCGCTGCCCTTCACCCACGGTGGGCCGGTCACCGATCGAGATCGCGGCCCGAAACGCACCCGACGGTGTGCTGCACTCCCCGACATAGACCCCGTCCGCCGGGACCACCTGGCGCGCGATCGGGGCCAAGTTCGCGGTAGGGAATCCAAGCTCGCGGCCCAGCCGTTCTCCTGCCACGACCGTGCCCACGAGCGCATAGGGCCGCCCCAATCCTGCCATGACCTCCTCCATTGCGCCCGCAACGATCGCAGCCCGTATCTCGCTACTGCTGATCCGATGACCCCCTGGCCCGAAAGGCTCGATTACCGTCGTGGAGATCCTTGACGCCAGCCATTCTGCAGTGCCTTCCCTGCCCTTGCCCAGGGCAAAGTCGTGCCCTACCACGACGTGCTCCGCCTTCAAGAGCCCGCGGACGACCTCCTGCGTGAAGACCTCTGCGGAAGTGTTCGCGAGCGCCGAGTCGAAGGCCAGCACTAGGGTCAAGTCGGCTCCGCACTCCGCGAGCGCCCTCAAGTTCTGGCCGAGGGTCGCGATGAGCGCGGGCGCATCCGCAGGGCGCAGCGTCCGCGCCGGGTGGCGGTCGAACGTCAAGACGATCGCTGGGCGAAGGTTTCGGTGCGCGTCCTCGACGGCCGCACGAACAACCTGGCGATGGCCCATGTGGACGCCGTCGAAAACGCCTATGCACACCGTCGAAGAGCCCCAAGAGGACACGAGGGAATCGGTTCCGAAGCACGTCTTCACGAGGGTCTCGGCCGGACCGCCAGCCCGACTGCGCAGGATGCTACCCAGGCAACCAAGCACACCCATGGCGAGGACCACACCAGATCGGTTCGCGCGACGCCATCCAGTCCCACGATGCGTACCCCTGAGGCAGGGCCGACCTCTGTAACGGCATAGGTCACCGCGGTGAAAAGGAGGGCGTACAATGGCCACGGTACCGGCTCGCGCCAAGCCCCGCTTATCCGAAGCACCTCCTCGGAGCCAAACACAAAGATCGAGGAGCAGCCGGGGGGATAGGCGAGCTGGGCGAGGCCCAAGATGCTCGGTGCCTCCCAAAGCCGCACGAAAGCGATGCCCACCATCAAATGGATCAAGAACAGTAACGCGACCCTGCGGAGCGAGAACCCAATCCACCGCTTCTTGGGCTGCACCGGCTAACCTGGAACGTCGCGAGGGTCGGTCTGGGACGCCGACTGGTTCTCGGCCAAGATCTGGTCGTAGACCTCCTTTCGGTGAACGACCACGTCTTGTGGCGCCCGAATACCGAGCCGAACTTGCTCCCCACGTACTTCGAGCACGACGACCTCGACATCACCGTCAATGATGATGCTTTGGTTCACTTTCCGGGTCAAGACCAGCATGTATTCGCCTTCCGTGGCGTCGCGAGCCGGACGTGCGTCAGGCCGCGGCTTCTTGATCCTGCCGGAATGCCGGATGTTTGACCGCCCACTCGTCCGTGTCGAGAACGACTTGCCGAGCCTGCCGGGTCTCAAGATTGACCAGGATAGGCCCTGCAAGGTTGAGCGTCATCTCATCTGGCCGACCTTGCGGGATCGTGACCACAGTATAGACGATTGCGGAATCCACCGTGTCGAGCCCGATCTTCGCGGCATCGTGAGCAGGGATTCCTGGATCGTATTCGGGGACGAAGACGCTCGGATCCACGACCAGGAACGCAAAGGCAGGATCGTCCAGGCTTTGAAGCCAGACGAACGGACTGTCTTGGCCGTGGGGTATCGGGAGAAACCGAGTCAACCCTGGGAGGCCAACGAGGCCCTGGTCGAGCTGAATGATGTCGCCGTTTCGAGGCTCGATGTCCCCAAACCGAGCGGTGGTGAAGGTCTTAGTCTCCGTCATCGTAGGAAGTCCATGAGTCGCATGCGCGTCGCTGCCGCGACCGATTGAAGCGTTGCCTGGTACGTGGATTCGGCCAACCTGAGCTGCGTCACGGCTTCGGCCACGTCCACATCTTCGGCATCCGAAACCATTGCCGTCAGGTCATCGGTGCGAACGGCGTGCCGATCCTGAAGCCTTTGCAGATCCTGCAACCGATAGCCGTTCTCGGCCTGCAGGCCGAGAGCCTGTTGGATCGCCGAGTCCATGGCAGGCAGGTCCTCGCTCCCGATCGTCGTGGGATCGTTGCTCCCCAGGTGGTTCTTCAGCTGAGTCAGTCGGTCATAGACCGAAAGGAAGAACGATGGGGCTCCGGTGAGGTTGACCTGGCTCAAGTTGCCCGGATCGGCCTCGACGAACACTGCCAGGGTGTCGCCGCTGAAGGTGAGGCCGTCTATGGCCTGGAACGGCCTCTTCTGGCTCTCGTGCCCGGCAAAAACGTACTGCCCACCGGCCGCCCTGCTGTTCGCGAGCTCGACGAGCCGCGCCTGGATTGTTCCGATCTCTTGGGCGAGCGATGCCCGCTCGTTCGCGGTCGCCGAGGCGTTCGCCCCTCGGACTGCGATCGTGTACGCTCTTCGCAGGCCGTCGAGGGTCTCCGTGAGCGCGCCCTCGGTCGTACCAAGATAGTCCTTGGCGGTTCGGATGTTGCGGTCCGTCTGGGCGATCCACTCCTTGAGTGAGTTTCCGCGAATCA
>WBZR01000543.1_pt1 | contig 59084 bp, 43 predicted proteins | sample 5204231 | NCBI WGS metagenome assembly WBZR01 (sample SAMN12412403, study PRJNA552823) | activated sludge metagenome | isolation source: activated sludge from anammox sidestream of wastewater treatment plant... | place: USA: Virginia | collected 2017-08 | reverse complement strand
GGCAGCCGTGGGCGCGGGAAGTCAAGAGAAGGCTCGATGAGCTGCAGGTCGAGGCAGCGTGATCAACGGCCTGGGCACTCTCACAATTCGGCCCTGTCCGTCTCCAGTCGATAGGCGTGGCAAGACAAGATCGGCCTCGACGTGGCGCTGGAGGCGCTGGCCGAGGGATGGCGCCTGCGCCGATTCACCCTCGCCGAGCTGAACGCGTGCGCCGCCATCGACCGCGTCCAGAGGGTGATGCAGCCCTACATCGAGGCAGTGATCCTGTGAGCACAGCGGGTCCGAACCTCTCAGCCTCGGTCCGCCAGCGACTGCTCAACCAGAGCAAGGCGCAGGGGATCGACCCCAACGCGCTCTTGACCCGGTTCGGGGTGGAACGCTTCCTCTGCCGCATCGCCCGATCCCCGTACGCCGACCGGTTCGTGCTGAAGGGCGCGCTGTTGCTCGAAGTGTGGCTGGATGAACCCGCCCGGCCCACGCGCGACCTCGACCTCCTCGGGTTCGGCGACCTCTCCGCCGAGACCTTGCGGCGCATGTTCGCCGCGATCTGCGACCAGCCGGTCGAACCCGACGGCGTCCGGTTCTTCGCCGACAGCGTGTCGGTGCGCGCCATCCGCGAGCAGGACGAGTACGGCGGTCAGCGGGTGACGCTGCGCGGAGAGCTGGGCACCGCCCGGCTCCATGTCCATGTCGACGTCGGCATCGGCGACGCGCTCACGCCGCCGGCCGAATGGATCGACTACCCGGCCCTCCTGGACTTTCCCCGACCGCACCTGCGCGCGTACCGACCGGAGACCACCATCGCCGAGAAGCTCCATGCGATGGTGACCCTCGACGTCGACAACAACCGGATGAAGGACTTCTTCGACCTGTGCCGGCTGGCCGAGTCACGGCGATTCGACGGAGACGCTCGCCGCCGCCGTGCGCGACACATTCTCCCGTCGCGGCACGGCCATTCCTACCGCCCAGCCCACCGCGCTGACGGCGGCGTTGGCACTGCATCCGGGAAAGGGGGCACAATGGTCGGCGTTCCTGAGGCGCGGAGGGTTGCGGAACGCACCCGAAACGCTGGAGCCGGTCATCGAGGCAATCGCCGGCTTCATGGGTCCAGTGCTCGACGCGCTTCGCGAGCAGCAGCGGTTCGCAATGGTCTGGGGGCCGGGAGGCCCTTGGGTCGCCGACAACGAGCGGAAGGATCTCACGTGAGCAGCCCGGCGACCCGCGTCGTCGACCCGTCGTCAGGCCGGCTGGCCGGCGTAGGCAGCCTCCAGCTGCGCGATGTCCATCTTCTTCATGCCCAGCACCGCTGCGGTGACGCGGGCTGTGCGCTCCGGGTCCTGGTCGTTCAACAACTCCTCCATCCCGGCAGGCACCACCTGCCAGGAGACGCCGAACCTGTCCTTCAGCCAGCCGCACTGCTCCGCCGATGGGTCGGCCGAGAGCTTGTACCAGAAGTGGTCGATCTCCTCCTGGGTGGCGCAGTTCACGATGAAGGAGATGGCCTCGTTGAAGGCGAACTTGTGCTCGTAGGCGCTGTCCATGGCCGCGAACTGCTGCCCGGCGAGGGTGAAGCTGCCGTGCATCACGGTGCCGGCCGCGTCGGGCCCGTGGCCCCCCTCGTAGCGGGCGATCTCTCCGATGGACCCGTCTTCGAACAGCGAGGTCCAGAACTTCATCGCCTCCTCGGCGCGGCCGCAAACCTCGCCGACGAACATCACGGTCGGGATGAGCTTCTGGACGGCGGGCCGGTCGGGCGGGTAGATCCGGCCGATGGGTCCGGCGGCGCGGTGCATCAGCTGCCAGGAGAGGCCGTAGCGGTCCGCCAGCCAGCCGTAGTGGGGGCTGAACGGGTACTCGCCGAGCTCCATCATCACCGAGCCGCCGTCGGACAGCCTCGCCCAGAGCCGGTCCACCTCTTCGCGGGACGCGCAGTTGACGAGGAAGGAGATGGAGGGGTTGAACTGGAAGAGCGGCCCGGCGCTGATGAGCTGGAACTCCTGGCCCGCCAAGTCGATCGTCACGAAGTACGCATCGCCGAAGGGAGGGGGGTTGTGGAGGGTGACGTGGCTCTTCGTCCGGGAGTTCTCGAACAGCGAGGAGTAGAAGGCGGCCGCTTCGGCCGCCTCCTTGTCGTACCACAGGTGGGGGGTGATGCTGGGCATGGGTTGACCTCCGTTCAGATGGGCGAGGGGGGGGGCGGCGGGCGGAGCCGGCATCCGGAAGGTGGATGCCGCCGCGGCGCCCAGCACGCATGTTCGAATGCTGCGAGGTGCAGTGTATCGCCGGCGGCGGGCGAAGTCAATGGCGCCGGCCGGGGTGTGATCGCCGGCTGGAGTTGCCCCGGTTTCGTGGACCCCGTTTCTCAAAGCGTCATGGTGTCCACGAAACCGGGGCAACTCCACTGGCCGCCGCAGGCAAATTGGCGTACACTATGGCCGTGGACCACGACGAAGGCAGAAGGACACGCCGCTTTCGGGGCTTCGGCAGGCGCCGGGCTGGCGGCTGTGGGTGCGGATCCGGCTGCGGGAGCTTCCTGCTCGTGCTGGTGCTGGGCGGGGTGCTGAGCCTCTTCCACGTCGCCTTCAGCATCGGCGCCTCCGTCCGGATCCCGTTCACGGCCAGCAACGTGACCGCGGCCGGATCGATCGGCCCGAAGGCGAAGGCCGTCCAGGCGCTGCCTGACTACGCCGAAGGCACGCTCGCCGGAAACCAGAACTTCATCAACCACTCGACGACGCTGACGATCGGCCCGGCCGAAGGGGTCGGGCTCCTGGTGATCGGCAAGCAGGCGGGCGCTCCCTCGATCGACCTGCACCTGGCCCTGCGCTGAGGCAGCCGCGCCGCTGCCCCGCGGACCCGACAGCTCAAGCACCGCCCCTCCTCACCGCCCCACGTCTGAAGTGCGCTTGCCCCGGTTGGCAAGGCCCGTACAACGCTCGCCGCGCGGCCGCAGACCTGCCGCCAACCGAAGCCCACGATGCCCGGCCTCGCGACACCGTGACCGGCCCTCACCCGACGACCGGGAGGCCCCATGAACATCCTCGTCCACACCCTCGGCACGCAAGGCGACATCCAGCCCTTCGTCGCGCTGGGCATCGGGCTTCAGGCCGCCGGGCACCGCGTGGCCATCTGCACGGCCGAGGGCTTTCGCCCGTTCATCGAAGCCCGTGGGATCGGCTACGCCTACCTGAACAACGGGATCCTCGACTTCATGCAGGCCCAGGCCGGCCAGGCGGCGCTCGAGGGCCGAGGCAACATGCTCGAGCTGATCCGGGCCGCCCGGCCGATCATGCGGCGCTCGATGGAGGAGGAGTGGCAGGCGGCGCAGGCGGTCCGGCCGGACGTGATGATCTACCACCCCAAGTCGCTCGGGGCCCAGCACGTCGCCGAGAAGCTCGGCATCCCCGCCTTCCTCGCGCTCCCGCTGCCGTTCTACACGCCGACGGCGGCCTTCCCCAACCCGGTCTTCGGCCGGCTCAGGCTGGGCGGCTGGTTCAACCGCCTGAGCTACCGGCCCATGGCGTGGGCGACGGCGATGTACGCCGGCGACATCAACGCCTTCCGCGTCAACACGCTCGGCCTGCCGAAGCGCCCGCGCTTCGCGAGCCCGACGACGACGGCCGACGGCCGGCCCGTGCCGATCCTCTACGCCTATAGCCCCAGCGTGCTGCCCGTCCCGCCGGACTACCCGCCGCACGCCCACGTGACGGGCTACTGGTTCCTGGACCGCGATCCCGCCTGGCAGCCCGCGCCCGAGCTCGCGCGCTTCCTCGCGTCCGGGCCGCCCCCGGTCTACATCGGCTTCGGCAGCATGGGCGGCACCGACGCCGCACGCCGGACCGAAGTCGCGCTCGGGGCGCTGGCGCGGTCCGGCATGCGCGGGGTGATCGCCAGCGGCTGGGGCGGCCTCGCGGCCGCGGACGTGCCGGAGACGGTGCACGTCATCGCATCGGCGCCGCACGACTGGCTCTTCGAGCGCGTCGCGGCCGTCGTGCACCACGGCGGCGCCGGCACCACCGCCGCCGGCCTCCGCGCCGGCCGGCCGACCGTGATCTGCCCGTTCATCGCCGACCAGCCCTTCTGGGGCCGCATCGTCCACGACGCCGGCCTCGGACCCGCGCCGATCCCGCAGAAGCGGCTGACGGTCGAGCGCCTGGCCGCGGCCATCGCCGCCGCGGCCGGCGACGCCGGCATGGCGGAGCGGGCGGCGCGGATGGGCGCGCGGATCCGGGCGGAGGACGGGGTGGGGGTCGCGGTGGGGGTGGTCTCGAGGGCGGGAGCGGTGTCGCAGCGCGGGGGGTGATGGGGGATGCGAACGACGATCCTGAACCGCCCTCCCGCGTGACTTCCGGCGCCCCCCGAACTCCCCGCCAACCCTCCCCCCTAGCCATACTCACCCGCTGCGGGCGGCAGGCACGCGCCCGCATCCTCCGCGCCGGCCCGCCCCCCGAGCGCCCAGGTGCACCATGGAGGGTGGACATGATCGCGATGCGCCGCTGGTTCCCCGCGGCCGCGTGGCTCGCGGCCTTCTTCGTCGCCGCCTGTGGCCGGGCCGCCGACCCGGCCACGACGCCCGACGACAGGCGCGTAGGGCAAGCCCCGGCCGCGTCGTCGTCGGCGATGCCGGTCCGCGCCACCATCCAGGCCGACGCAGCCGTCCCGACCTCGTCCGCCCCGGCCCTGCCGGCCGCGACCGACGTCGTCGCGGCGACGACGGCCGCGCCCGATGCCGGCGGCGGACCCGGGCCGGCGCAGGCGGCCGGCGACCGCGACGACACCGGACCCGATGCGACGCCCGGCCAACCGCCAGGCACGCCCACGTCCGACACGGCCGCGCCGGCCTCGGACACGGCTGCAACGCCTTCCTGGCGGGGATCTCCGGCCCGCTCCAGCTCCACCACGGCACGCACGACCGCTCCGTGCCGCTGGCGTACTCCGAGCGCCTGCACGCGCAGATGCAGGCGGCGGGCCGGCCTTCCGAGCTGTTCGTCTACGACGGTGACGACCACAACCTGGCGGGCAACCTCCGCACCGCCCTGCAACGGTCCGTGGCCTTCTTCGACCAGCACGTGAAGGGCGTGGCGGCGCCGGACGGGTGAGCGCGCGGGCGGCCCGCCCGCAGCGCCTCATGCTCGAACAGCGGGTCCGTGCGTGTCACTGGAGCAGGAGCGTCGACCAGCGTCATCCCTCACCCACCGCCCGCGCATCCAGCGCCCGCCGCTCATCCGGGCCCAACCGCCGCCGCACCACCACCCCGACGACCAGCATCAGCACGAGCGTCGCGATCACGGCCGCCACCGCGCGCGCTTCGCCCTCGACGAGGCGTGCGACGATGCCGTCGGTGTTGTTGCTCCGGTTGAACATCGTGTGCATCAGCGCCACCGCGAAGACGCTGTCCCGCGTCCCGCGCAGGAACAGGCCGAGCATCACGCGCACCAGCGAGGACACGATCAAGAGGCCGACCAGGCCGCCGAGCACCGTCGCGGCCGTGAAGTCGCCGATGAACTGGAACGGCATGTGGATCAGCGCGAACGGGATGGCCGTCAGCACCGCCGCGACGACCGCGTGGTGCCGCCGCTCGAGGCGCGTCTGGACCACGCCGGCCCAGGCGGTCTCCTCCCAGAGGTTGATCACCAGGAAGCCCGTGAGCAGCCCGGCCAGCTCCCCCGTGATCAAGGGCACCGGATCGACCGGCCGCAGCGAGGCGCCGAGGAGCAGCGCGATCGCGATGGACAGCGCCGGCAGGGCGCAGAGCACGACCAGCCACCACCCCATGCCGAAGCGCCATCGAAACGCCCGGCGCAACAGCGTGCGGACCCCCTCGCGCCCGTCGGCCGCCCACGTCACCCACAGCATCGACGGCACCATCACGCCCGCCACCATGAGCAGCGCCGAGAAGCGCTCGGTGTCGAGCCCGAGCATGCCCGGCACCGAGCCGCCCGGGATGACCCCGCGATGGGCCAGGATCGGCAGCGCCATCAGCGGGTAGCCGATGCCGAAGAGCAAGAGCAGGAAGGCGGAGACCGGGTGTGCCGCGGCCCAGCCCCGAAAACCTCGTGGTGCGACCGGGTCCGATGCCGGCATCGTCATCGCGGAGCTCCTCTCGCGGCCTCGCCGCGGTGTCTGGCAGCCCGCCGCCGGCAGCGCATCGCACACATGCGGGCGGGCCGGTTGCAGTCCCAGTCGATGGATGGCACAGGGTACCCCTCTACGGTCCCCGGCGTCAACCGCGGCACCCGCGTCGCGGACGACAGCCCTTCGCCACGCCCGCCCGTCTTGTGGTAACCTTCGGCCGGCTGGTTTCGGGGCCGTCGCGCGTCCGGACCCGCGCGCCACCGCCCGACGCGATCCGCCGCACGGCGTGCGCGCGGCCGGTCGAGGCGGCCATGTGCGCGAACGCACCACACCCTTCAAAGGAGGATCCGCCCGATGGCTGAAGAGGCTCCCCGCATCACCGTCACGCCGAACGGCCCCTACCACGTCCGCGGCGGCGTGCGGCTGGTGCGCAAGGCGCCGGTCGTGTCGGAGCACGGCGAGCCGCTCACTTGGCAGACCGGCGCGCCGGTGCCCGCCGGCGACACGTTTGCCCTTTGCCGGTGCGGCCGGTCCGCCAACAAGCCCTTCTGCGACGGCTCGCACGCCCGGACGGGCTTCGACGGCACCGAGACCGCGCCGACGGCCCCGTCGAGCGAGCGCCAGCGCGGCCTGCGCGGCAAGGGCATCCACGTGCGCGACGACGAGTCGCTGTGCGTGCACGCCGGCTTTTGCGGCAACCGGGTGACGAACGTCTGGAAGATGGTGCGCGACACCGGCGACACCCGGGTGCGCGCGCAGCTCATGGCCATGGTCGAGCGTTGCCCTTCGGGCCGGCTGACGTACGCCCTGGAGCCGGACGGCCCGGCCATCGAGCCCGACCTCCCGGTCGAGATCGGCCTGATCGAGGACGGGCCGCTGTGGGTCGTCGGCGGCATCCCGGTCACCCGGGCCGACGGCGCGCCGCTGGAGGCGCGCAACCGCGTGACGCTGTGTCGCTGCGGCGCCTCCAAGAACAAGCCCCTGTGCGACGGCAGCCACGCCGCGGTGGGGTTTCGCGACCGCGGGCCGATCGACGCCGTGCCGGCCGGCGTGGACGTGGGCGCCGCCGGCGCGCCGCCCACCGACTCCGGCATCGCCGCCGATGCGCCGCCCGGCGCCGACTCCGGCACCGCCGCCGACGCCGGGCGGTACCTGCGCTACATGGCCGAGTTCATCGGCTTCACCGCCGACGAGGCGGCGGCGGTGCGGCGCACCAAGCCGGCCCTCGAGCGGCACCTGCCGCGCATCATGACCGACTTCTACGCGCAGCTCTTGCGCTACCCGCCGACGCGCGCGCTGTTCCTGGGGCCGGACGGTGGCGTGGACCAGGACTACGTCGAGCTGCGCATGCGCCACCAGGTCAACTTCTGGCTGCGGACCGCCGATGCCGTCCTCGACGACGACTACGGGCGCTACGTGGACTTCGTCGGCCGGGCGCACACGGCCCGGGGCGCCGACCCGTCGATCTACGTGGCCGAACGCTACGTCATCGGCATGGTCGGCTTCGTGCAGCACGCCATCAGCAAGGCGCTGATGGCAGAGCTCGACGACGGACCCGACGCGGACCTGGCCCTCGAGGCGTGGGACAAGCTCAACATGGTGATCCTCGAGGTGCTGGCCCGCGCCTACGGCCACGAGCGGAGCGCCGAGACGTTTGCGCCGCTGGTGCCCGTCGACGAGGCGGCGGTGGCGCGCCTGGCGGCGCGGGCCTACGCGCTCGAGGCGGAGGGCGCGGCGCCGGGCGCCACCCGGGCCGTGCCGGTGGCGGCCGCGGCCGACGTCCCCGAGGGCGAGCGGCGGCTGCTGACGGTGGACGGCTTGTCGATCGGGGTGTTCCACCTGGCCGGGGCATGGTACGCCATCCGCAACCTGTGCCTGCACCGGGCCGGGCCGGTGGCCACCGGTGCGCTGGTGGGCACGCACGTCCAATGCCCGTGGCACGGCTACACCTACGACGTGACCACCGGCCGTTGCCTGGCCGACCCCAGCGCGCAGCTCGACACCTACGCCGTGACGGTCGAGGACGGCCAGGTGTACGTGCACGTCCCCGTCGCGACGTAAACCGACCCGCCGCGGCACGTCGCGCCGCGGCCGGCCCGGGTCCGGAGGGCCGCGCCACGGCGCACCGAACGGCGGGCCGCGCCCGCCGAGCGGGCCGTGCCCGCGCCCGCTACTCGCGCAGCCGTGCCACCGGCAGGTACACGTGCAGCCGCGTGTCGCCCGGCGGGCGCGTCACCGTCGGCACCGGCGTGGGCTCGGGGCCTGCGGGCGTGGCGGTGGCGCGCGGCGGCGCGGTCGGCGGGGCGGTGGGCGGCACGGTGGGCGTGGCCGTGGGCGGGACCGCGCCCGCCTCGATCACCAGCGCCTCGACCGCCGCCATGTCGGCGTCCTCGGGGCCCGCCACGTACGGGATGATGCCGCACGCGAGCTGGCGCCGCCCGCCGCGGAAGCCCTCGACGCTCGTGCGGATCGACCGCGTGCCGGTGGCCAGGTCCTTGAGCTCGGTGCGCGGCAGCGTGGTGAACGAGCTGCCGTTGGCGATGGCGTTCAAGGCGTGCAGCTCCCGGCCCGGGGTGAGGCTGCACGTGCCCTCGTTCAGCGAGGCGTCCGACGCGCCGCCGCCGGCCATGCGGATGTCGACGTCGACGCCGGTGCCGTTTTGCGTCAGCGTGGCCGTGCCGCTGACGCCCGAGCCCATGAGCTCGACGATCTTGACCTTGACGGGCTGCGGCGCGGGGACGACCGACGTGTCGCGCTCGTCGTACGCCAGCGCGGCCACCGGCTGGCTGGCGACGAGGACGGCCCGGCCGGTGCCCTCGGGGAACGCCGGCACGTCGCCCAGGCCGAGCCGCGCCACGCCGCCTTCGGGCACGTCGAGCGCCGGGCTGCCGGCGGGCTGGCCGTCGGCACCGGTGAGCTCGACGACGACGTGCGCGCTGCCAGGACCCGGGTTGAACACCACGAGCGCCGTGGTGGCGAACTGCGCCGCACGGCGGACGGCCGGGACCCCCAGACGGGTGCCGAGGTCGCCGGGGCCGAACGCGTTGTAGGCGGCGATGGCGTCGACCTGCCCGGCGGCCGCGCGCCGGTCTTCGACGCTGGCCGCCAGCACCGGGCCGCTGGCGCGGATGGTGGCGCTGCCGACGAAGGCGCCGAGCGCCGGCGCCGGCTGGTTGCCGCGCCCGCGGTCGCTGAGGTCGATGATGGCGGTGCCGCGCGGCCCGATGCCGAACGTCTGGTCCGCGCGGGCACCGGGCGTGCCGGCATCGGCATCCATGCGCCGGTACGTCACCGTCACGTCGACCGCCCGGTTCTCGATGTTGGCGATCCCGATCAGGCTGTCGCCGCCCGCGCCCGCGCGGACCAGCGGCAGGTGCTGGACCGCGTTGGCGGCCGCCGCCGGGCGGGCGGTGTAGGCCGACGAGCCCTTGCCCTCGATCTGGTCGCCGAAGGCCATCGTGGCCACCCCCTCGCGCGCCGTGATGCGCAGCGACCCCACGTAGCCGCCGTGCGCGTTGTCGGGCAGCGCCGGGGGCGCGAACAGCGACTGGTCCAGGAAGGTGTCCCAGCTCGCCGTTTGCGACGGCTCGAGGATCTCCGAGATCGTCAACAGCGTCCCGCCCTTTGCGTTGTCGAGGACCCGCACCTCGATGGGGTTGACGTTGGCGGCGCTGGTGTTGCGCACCGAGAACACCGTGGCCTGCCCCAGGACGTTGGCGACGACGAGCGGCACGACCAGGTCGGTGCCGGACTCGGGCGCGCGATAGGCCGTCACGGCCCCGTTCGGCCAGCGGGTGCGGGCCACGGCGCCGACACGCACGTCGGCGTCGAGCGCCGCCGAGAAGTCGCCGAAGCCGATGCCGTTGACGCGGGCGACGTCGATGCCGACGGCGCCGCCGGCGTCGATCCCGCGGCTCACGCCGGTCACCCGCTCGCCGTCGGCCTTGTTGGAGAAGACGACGTCGACGTCGCCCGCGCGGGTCTCGAGGTTCTGGACCTCGATGACGGAATCCCCGAAGCCTTCCTGGCCGTCGGGCGCGGCCGGGGCGTGCGGGGCGAACGCCGGGTCGCCGAGGATCTCGTCGCCGTGGACCTGCACGTCGGGGAGGTGGAGGGTCGTGGATCGGGCCGCGGCGCCGGTCCCGGTCATGGCCGGTCCGGCGGCGACGGCGCCGAGACCGGCGACGGCCACGATGCACCGGAGCATCGGAGCTGCTGAGCGCGATCGCCGCATGGGGGTTCTCCTTCTCGGGTGGCGCATCTCGGGGACCGGCGCGCACGGCGCTGCGCCGGCGTCGGCGGGAGCCGTGGCGGCGCAGCCGTCGCGTGTGTGGCTCGGTTGCATTAACAGCGGGGAGGGCATCGGGGATAGCCGGGAAGGCCGGCGACGGGGTCCGGGTCCGGCGCGCCGCGCGCCGGGACGCGCGCCAAGATCGTGCTGGCGCTTCCGGCACCGCCGGCGGCGAGCCCCGTGGCGCGGGACGAAAAAAGGCGGCCCCGCCCGCCGGCGACGCCGCCTTTCGTGGTTCCCGAGGGGCGGTTGCGCCACGCCCCGGCCGGGATCAGGCCGGGTTCATCGGCTTCCAGAGGCCGATCCGGTTGCCGGTGGGATCGGTGAACACGGCGAGCCAGCCCATGCCGGGGACCTCCATCTTGGTTTGCATGACCTGCCCGCCGAGCGTCGTTGCCTTGGCCAGCGTGGCCTCGATGTCGTCGGTCTGGACGTAGATCACGACGTCGCCGGGCTCGGTGTGCGCGTCGAGCGAGGTGAACCCGCCGCCGGGGCCGCCCTGCGCCTCGAACATCACGTAGTCGAAGTTGGGCTCGGTCTGGATGCGCCAGCCGAAGAGGTCGGCGTAGAACGTGCCGGCGGCCTTGGCGTCTCCGGCGGGGATCTCGACGTGGACGATCGGATGGGACATGCGATGGCTCCTGGATCTGGTATCGGTTCGATGACGGATGGGCCTTGCCGGTCGACACGGCATGCCGCCGCAACGACCCCAGTATAGCACAAACGTTCTACTGCCGTCAAGCCCGAGGATCGGTCCGCCGACCCTTCCCGCGGCTACGGCGCGCTGATCGCTGACACCCGGATGCGCGCGTACTCCGCCGTGAACGCACCCGTCCCGCCCGCCCACTCGACGTAGGTCCCCACCCGGCCCGCGTGGGGAGAGGTGTCGGGAATCTCGGCAAGCGCGGTGCCGTTCAGGTAGAGCGTGACGGAGGCGTCGCGCACCGCCGCGGCCAGCGCGAGCGGCCGGGTGCCGTCGACGGTGGCCTTCCCGCCGCCGATGGACGTCAGGCCGCCGTCGGCGAAACGGAAGAGGCCGTAGTCGCCGTCCTGGGCGACGACGTAGAAGAGCGCGCGCGAGAAGTCGACGGGCACGCCGAACGCGATGCCGACCACCCCGTCCCGTCCCTGCGGCGTCACGTCGGCGGCGACGACGAAGTCGCCCGTGGCGGCGTGTCCGTCGGACACCGAGACGAACGCACCGTCGGCGAGCTGTGTCATCCGGTACGTGCACGTGCCGTCGTCGGCGATGTCGAGCCGCAGGTCGTGCTCGTCGGTCTTCTCCCACGCCCAGCCGATCCCGAAGTCGCAGAAGTCGTCGAACGACCGCTCGATGAGCGTCAGGTCGCCGATCTGCCGCGGCGCGTCGGCCCGTGGCGGGCCGGCGGCGAACCGCGTGGTCCCACCGCCGGCGAGCGCCGCGGCGGCCGACAATCCTGCGGCGCGCCGGCCGTTGCGGTCGTGCGACCCGCCCGGCCGCGCGAAGGCCGAGCGCATGCCGATCCTGTCGCGTCGCCCGGATGCGGTGCCGCGGTCGCGGTCCGCCGCGCCGGCCGGCGACGGCCCGCCGGCGTTGAAGGCCGCCGGCAGGAAGGTCGCCGGGCGGGGCCCCGGCGGGGTCGGGCCTTTCGTCGGCGTCGGCGCGGTCGTTGCCGACCCCGGCGGGGTGGGCGCCGCGCCGTCGGGGCGCACCTTCATCACGAACCCGTCGCCGCCGCCGCCGGCCGTGCGGCTCGGGCCGGGCAGGTCGCCGAGCCCGTCGCCGTCTGGGAAGGTGGCGGCGTCGGACTCGGTGTCGCCGACGACGTACACGTCGCCCCGCCCGTCGACCGCCACCCAGTAGGCCTGCTCCCAGGCACCGCCGCCGATGTAGCCCGCGAAGTCGACGTTGTCGACGGGCTCGGCCGCGGACGGCTCGGCCTTCAGCCGCGCGACGAACGCATCGCCGATGCCGGGTTCGGCGTCGTTTTGCGTCAGGTCGGGGCCCGCCTTGACCGGGAAGGTGTCGGCGGTGGAGTCCGAGTAGCCGACGACGTGCAGCCGGCCGGCCGCATCGACCGCCACCGCCTCGCCGACGTCGGTCCCGGCGCCGCCGAGGTAGCCCAGGTAGTCGAACGCCGACCCGTCGGGACGCAGCCGGGCGATCAAGGCGTCGTCGCTCCCGCCGTTGTAGGTCAGGTCGGGGCCGACGGTGACCGGCAGCGTCGCCTCGTCGGAGCGGGTGTAGCCCGTCAGGTGGGCGCGGCCCGCGCCGTCCACGGCCATGCCCTTGCCGAAGTCCTGGCCCGCGCCGCCGACGTAGGTGGCGTACGCCAGGCCCGCGCCGTCGGGCCGGACCTTCGCGACGTAGGCGTCCCAGCCGCCGGCATAGGTCTTGTCGGCGCCGGCCACGCCGGCGAAGCCCTCGCCCGTGGGGAACGAGGCCTCGTCGGAGGTCGTCGCCCCGCTGACGTAAAGCGCGCCGGCGGCGTCGAGGCCGATCTGCCCGCTGGACAGGACCGCGAACGTGCCGTCCTGCAGGGCGATGACATCCGATCCCGCGCCGCCGATGAAGCCGCTGTACACGAGGTTGTCGGCCACGACGCCGGCGTCGGGCACGGCCTTGACCTTGGCGACGAAGGCGTCGGTCTCGCCGTTGAACGTGAGGTCGGGCCCCGTCTTGACCGGGAACGTGGCGTGCGACGACAGCGCGATCCCGTGCACGTACACGTCGCCGTGCGCGTCCACCCGCACGCCCTCGGCGAAGTCCGTCAACTCGCCGCCGAGGTAGCCGGCGAACGCCAGGTCCTTGCCGTCGGCCGTCACGCGCGCGACCAGCGCGTCGGCGACGCCGTTGAACGTGAGGTCTGGGCCGAGCGTGGCCGGGAACCCGTCGCCCTCGCCCGACATCGTGATGCCCGCCACGACCGCCCGGCCGGCCGCGTCGACGTCGATGTCGAACCCGGCGTCGTAGCCGTCGCCGCCGATGACGGCCACGTAGTCGTAGCCGCTGCCGTCGAGCGCGACGCGGGCCACGTAGGCGTCGGTGTCGCCGGTGGCGACGTCCGTCGTCTCGCCGGCGATGTAGGCGTGCCCGGCGGCATCGACGGCGATGCCGAGCGCCCGGTCGAAGCCGGCTTGCCCGAAGAAGCCGGCATAGGCGGGCGCGACCGCGGCGAGGCCGGATGCACCGTCGGCGTCGATTGGGGCACGGCCGGCTGTGCGCGCCGGCGCGGGGCGGACAGCGGCGCGGCCGGCCTCGGCGGTCCGAGTCGTGCCGTCGAGGCGCCAGACCGTGCCGTCGATCCCGTCGGGCGCGCCGCCGTCCCACGCCAGGCGGATGCGGGCCGGGTCGGCGCCGGGGCGAACCCGGAAGGTGTGCGCCACACCCGCCGCAGTGGGGCTGAACTCGAGGTCGATGCCCGGCCAGAGGTCGGCGTAGACGACGCGGCGGTAGGTCGGGACACCGACGCGCCACCGCTCGCGCGGCCCCTTGAAGTAGCTGACGGTCGTCGGAAGCCGGCCGCGCCCCTCGGGGTGCGCGCCGGGCCGTGCGCCGACGAACCGCAGCCGCGCGGTGACGGCGCGCGCGCGCGGGGGGCCGCCCGCCGCGGCGGACGGGCCGGCGCGCGTGGGAGCGTCGGCCGCGGCCGTCCAGACGACGCCGTCCGGGCCGAACGCCAGCTCGGCGCGCTGCCCGGAGATGGCGTACGGCGCGCCTGCGGGCCGTTGGCCGCGGTTGGCGACGAAGAAGCGCGCGGCGCGTGGGGCGCTGGCGCCGCCGTAGGCCGCCACGAGGGCTGCGTCACGCGCATCGGGGTCGAGCACCGGACCGGTGCCGACGATCGCCAGCGCCACGCCGGCCACGAGCGACGTGCGGCGCGCGCGCGGGCAAGGGTGCGAGGGGGATGCCCGAAACATGGAGCGGCTCCTGGGGGATGTGCACGGGCCGTCGCGACGGCAGTGATTGTAACCGTTCTTTTCGCCGGCGCAACGCGACCGGCGTCGCGATTGACGCGCCGCGGCAATCGCGCGATCATCCTGGCGCGACGTTCCGTGGCGCGGCCGCGCGCCGCGTGGATCCGTCTTCGGAGGAGCCGCACATGCTTCCCTACCGCGACAACATCCCGTCCCGCTCGGATCCCGTGGTCTGCTGGATGCTGATGCTGCTCAACGTCGGCATCTTCTTGTGGATGATCCAGCTCGGGCCCCGGGTCGAGGGCGTCGTGTACGGGATGGGGCTGATCCCGGACCGGCTGTCGGGCGCGCCGCGGCCCGGCGAGTCGCTGACGTTGATCACGTCGATGTTCCTCCACGCCAGCCTCGGGCACGTGCTGGGCAACATGCTGTTCCTCTACATCTTCGGCGACAACGTCGAGGACCGCATGGGCCACGCCCGGTTCCTGATCTTCTACCTCTTGTGCGGCATCGGGGCCGCCGCGCTGCACGTGTACCTGCGGCCGGACTCGACCGTCCCGACCATCGGCGCCAGCGGCGCCATCAGCGGCGTGCTGGGGGCGTACCTGCTGCTGTACCCCGGCGCGCGCGTGTCGACGCTGGTGTTCATGTACATGCGGGTCGAGATCCCGGCGGTGCTCTACCTGCTGGGCTGGTACGCCTACCAGCTCCTCGCCGGCGCGGCGGCGGCCGGCAACGGCGACATCGGCGGGGTGGCGTGGTGGGCGCACGTCGGCGGCTTCATGGTCGGCGCGGCGCTGGTGTTCCTGTTCGCCAGGCGCGCGGCGGCGCCCCCGCCGGCGGCGGCGCCGGCCCGGGCGCGCCGCACGCTGTCGCCGTTCGGGCCGGACCGCGCGGACGATGCCTGAGCGGCGTCCGGTCGTTGCCAGCGCGCGCGCCTGCCGCACCGTAGCCGTGTTCCGCACATGTCCGACCCGCCCATCCCGCCGATGCCCTTGAACCGCTCCGGGCTGCGCCCGGCGTGGGACGCCGCCATGCGCTTCGGCCGCTCCGACCGCGGCTTCGCGTGCGCGCTGGCGGCGCTCGTGCTCGCGATCTACCTGCCGACGTGGCGCTACGGCCTGATCTGGGACGACCCGCGCTGGTACCAGCAGGGCGCCGGGCAGTCGCTGCGGGACCTCCTCGGCGGGCTCGAGACCTACCAGTTCTACCGCCCGCTCGCCATCTGGCTGAACCGGCAGCTCGTCAGCCCGGCGGGCGTCGTCAACGTCCGGTTGGCCCATGTCATCCAGATCGGCGCCCATGCCGCGGCCGCGCTCGGAGTGTGGCGGGTGTTCGCGCAGGCCGGCTTCACGCCCCGGCACGCGCGCTGGGCGGCGGTGCTCTTTGCGGCGTGCCCGCTGTCGTACCAGCCGGTGGCCTGGCCGGCGTCGCAGCAGCCGCTCACGGTGATGTGGGTCGTCGCGGCGCTGGTGGCCGCCGGTCGATGGCAGCGGTCCGGCCGCCGGGCGTGGGGGGCCGCGTCGCTGGCGTGCTACGCGGCGGCGCTGCTGTTCCAGGAGGTCGCCGTGGCCCTGGTCGGGTTGTTTTGGCTGGCCGCGTGGACGGGCCCGGCCACCGGCTGGCGCCGGCGGTGGTGGCCGATCGGGCACACGGTGCTCGCGGCGGCCTACATGGTCGCGTGGCTCGGCGCGCCGCGGTCCCAGGGGGTCACGGGCGAAGGTTGGGAGCTCGAGGTGCTCGCCTACGCGCTGCAGGCGGCCGTGTTCCCGGCGGCACGGCTGGCGGCGGCGGCGTGGCCGGATGTGGCGCTGCACCCGGTCGCGCTGCTTGCCGCGGGCTTCGCCGCGCTCGGGCTCGTGTCGGCCGCCGGCGCGTGGCGCGCGTCCGGGCCGCGCGCGGTGCTTTGGGCGGGAGCGTGGGTCGTCCTCGGGGCGCTGCCGGTGTGGGTCGGCTTGTCGTGGGACTACGTGTCCGTGGGGGAGCGGCTGCTGTACCCGGCGACGCCGGGCATCGCAGCGCTGTGGGGCGGGTGGGCCGCGTGCGCCGCCGCGCCCGGCGCTTCCCGTGGCCGGCGCTGGGCCGCGCGGGGCGTGCTCGCCGTCGTCCTCGCGGTGTCGCTGCACCAGCTCTGGGTCGTCGCGCGGCTCTACCGGGCGGGGACGGGCCACATGGCGGCGGCGGAGGCGCGGCTGACGGCCGCGGGGCCGGGCGCGCGGCTCGTCTTCGTGAACTTTCCGGACCGCATCGAGATCCGCCCCCCGCTCTACCCGCTCGGCTTCTGGGGCCTGACGCTCGCGCCGGTCGTGCAAGACCTCTCGGACTACGGGCGGGCGATGGGGGGCCGCAGCGCCGCGGACCGCTCGATCGCGGCCTTCGTGGTCGGCGCCGCCGACCGCGACCGTTGGCTGTACCGCGTCGACATGCGCGGGGTGAACGTGCAGGCCGCCGAACGCTTCCCGCCGGCGCTTTGGCCCGAGACGGTGCTCTTGACCGACTACCTCCCCGGCGGGCGCCTCGGCCTGCGCGAGGTCGGCGGGCTCAGGGCGGCCGGCCGCCGGACGGAGGCGGAGGGCGCGGACGCCGCGGTGTTCGGCGGGACCGTCCGGCTGCGCGAGGCGACGCTGGACGGCAACGACCTGCGGCTCGTGTGGCGCACCGCGGCGCCGCTCGGGCCCGACGACACGGTGTTCGTCCACGTGTACGACGCGGGCGGCGCGCTGGTCGGCGACGCCGACGGCGACGCGCTCGCCGCGCTCTGGCCGGCGACGGCGTGGACGCCCGCCATGGAGGTCGTCGACGTGCGGCGCCTGGCCGTGCCGGCGGCGCCCGGCCGCTACGACGTCCGGGTCGGGTGGTACAACCGTGCCACGGGCGCGCGCCTGGCGGCGCGTTCCCCGGCCGGCGCGCGCTTCCCCGACGACGCCGTGCCGGTGGCGGCGTTCGCGCGGCGCTGAGGCGGCGGGCCGGGAGGCGCGCCGCCCCGAGTCGCGTTCCGGTCGCATCCTTGTCCGATTCTGGTTGCGCCGACCCGACCGGATCTGGGACAATACGGGTGGCACGGGGCGGGCCGCGGGCCCGCCGGGCATCGGGGCACTGCATCGCAGCGGGTGACGTCGGACGCCGATTCGCGGCGGCCGGAACGATGGGAGCGATGCGATGCTGGCGCGACGGATGGCGGTTCGTGGTGTCGGGCGGCGCGTGCGCGGGGCGATCCGCCGCGGCGCGCGGGCGGTCTCTCTCTTCCTGCTGTGCGTCGTGCTCACGGCGCCGGAGGCCGCGCTGTCGAAGGCTCAGGCCGTCGGCCCGCGGCCGACGATCGACCTGGTCGGCATGCCGGACCGCGTGGTCATCGGCGAGTCGTTCACGTTCGCGGTGGTGTTCGAGAACACCGGCGACGCCGCCGGGTACGCACCGTTCGTCGACGTCGTCCTCGAGGCGGGCGGCGAGGATCTCGACCTCGCCGGGCTCAAGTGCGACGGCGTCGCGTTCGCGTCGGCGGCGTTGGGCGGGGCCGGGAGCGGCGACTGCGCCGGTGCGAGCTGCACGTGCTTCGAGGGCGACGGGCCGGCCTGCGCTGCCGGCGGGCTCTCGAGCCCGCCGGTGCCGCTCATCGCGGGCGAGGACTTCCACCTCAGCACGCTGGCGCCGTGCGGGCCGGCCGGCCCCGTGACCGGCTTCCCGCACCCGTACGGCAACCACCCGACCCATCCCGCGCTCGGCCCGCTGAACCTCGCGCCCGGCGCCCAGCTGCTCACCGTCGCGCTGCCGTTCGGCAGCTTCCAGCCCACGCAGCCGGCGGTCGCGGTGCAGGTGACGGCGCGGGTGAGCGACTTTGCCTTCCCGTCCTTCCCGTACGGCGGCGCCCAGCTCAAGATCGCGGCGCGCGGCGGGTTCCGCCACGGCCAGGACGCGCTCGACAACCCGGGGACGGACCCGCCGATCATCGACGCCGAGACGGCCGGCCTGCCCGGCGCCGCCCCGCTGCTCTACGACGCCTGGCCCAACCAGCACCTGCTCGACACCGCGCTCCTGACGCTGTCCAAGCGCTACCTCGGGCCCGAGCACGAGGCCGTCACCGGCCCGAACTTCACGGACCACTACCCGCTCCGGTACGACGTCGCCGCCAACTTGGGCGACGGCCAGACGTTCAGCGACTTCCGGCTGTGGGACCACTTCGGGCTGGCGCTCAACGTCGTGCCCGGCTCGTTCTCCAGCAGCACCGGGACCCAGGCCACGACCAATCCGCTGAGCGCCGGCTACGGCGCGTCCCTCGTGCCGCCGCCGGATCCCGACTTCGGGTTCGGGTTCTTCCTGCCGCGGGTGGTCGGCGGCGGCGAGCTCGAGAACCCGAAGCCGTTGCTCGACCCCAAGACGTGCGCCACCGTCCGGGTGCCCAACGACGTGCGCGCCACCGGCAAGTGGAAGCCGCTGGATCCGCGCGACGCCAACCCCGACCCGTTGTCGGGCGGCCTGTGGCCGCTGCCGCCGGACACGCATGCCGAGGACTACGTGCTCGACGCGCAGTGCGTGGCGATCCAGAAGGGTGTCGAGCAGTGGCTGGAACACGGCGAGGAGGGCGCCACGCCGCTGGACATCCTGCGCTACACGCTCGAGTTCCAGATCTCGGACTACTTCGCGTTCGGCAACCTCGTCGTCACCGACCGCCTGGCCGACGGGCTGGAGTACCTGACCAACCCCGGCGTGTTCGCCCTCCCCAAGCCCAAGCTCACGGTCACCGACCGGTTCGGCACCAAGACCACCGAGATCGTGCCGGGGCTCGAGATCGACCCGGCGGTGGCGGTGGACAGCTGCGCGCTGGGCGGCACCGAGCTGACCTTCGACGTGTCGGCCGCGATCCAGAAGCGCACGACGCCCACCGATCCCGGCATCCTCACCGGCGGCCATGCGCAGGCGCCGACCAGCCCGGTGCCGGCGACCGGGACGATCACCTACTTCGTCCGGATCATGGACACCTTCCGGTTCCCGTGGCTGCAGCCCGGCGACGCGTTCGTCGTCAAGCACGACCCGCTGCCCAACTGCGCCTTCCTGCAGGCGGTGCGGTACGACATCAGCCCGACGTCGCCGCCCAACCCGCCCCCATTCGGCTACGCCGCCAGCGGCGTGCGCGCCACCGACCAGTCCGGCGCGGCGGTGACGATCATCCCGGACACCGTCGTCAAGACCGTGTATGCCCGCAACGGCCAGGTCGGAGGCTGGACCGTCAACGCCGACGGCCTGCCGCAGTTCACCGGCGACGACACCATCACCTTCCGCATCCAGAAGGTCGTGCCGTCGGGCGACGCCGAGCACGTCACGATCCGGGATTGGCTCCCGCAGCCGGCGCTGCCGATCCCCAGCGGCGGCCTGACGTTCACCAACGACCGGTGCGCCGCGGTGTTCGCCGGCAACAACGACCTCCCCCCGGCCGGCCACCTCTGCCTCGGCCCGGACGACGACCTGGCGGGCGTGCCGCTCTCCCCCGTGTTCGGCTACGACACCGCCGATCAGAGCTTCACGCTCGACTACGGCAGCTTCAACGACCCGGTCAACAACAAGCGCACGATCGACGTCCTGGTCACGCTCGCGGTCAGCGACGCCCCCTTCGCCGACGGCCTGTACCTGACCAACGAGGTCCAGGAGTGCGAGTGGAACTCGTTCAACGGGCAGGCGTGCCAGATCGCGCTGGCCCGCTTCGAGCTGACCGAGCCCAAGCTGAAGCTGACCAAGGGCGTGGTCGGCACCGACAACGCGGCCGGCGTGTTCAAGCCGGCCACGGTCGGCCCCGTGACGTTCCTCGATCCGCCGTCGTCGGTCTGCCCGCGCTTCGGAGCGACGGTCCACTCCAAGACCCCGCCCCCGACGGGACTCGACCAGGCGCCCGTCGACAGCGACCTCGCGGGCGTCGATGCCGGCGACACCGTGACCTACGCCATCGTCGTCGAGAACCTCGGCAGCGGACTCCACGGGGCGTTCGACGTGGCGGTCAAGGATTGGCTGGACCCGGTGCTGACGTACGTGCCGGGCACGCTGTGCGTGTCGGACGGCACGGGCACGCCGCTGACGTACACGTACGCGAGCGGCGCCTTCGGGGCGTCCCCCCTGGACCGGAACCTGTTCCACCCCTTCACGGGCATCCGTCTCGACGACGCGGGGGCCGCCGCGGGCAGCCTCGCGCCGTACGACCCGGCCAGCGGCAAGAACATCGCCGTCATCACCTTCGACGCCAAGCTCGCGGGCGACGTCGAGCCCGGCTGCTACCGCAACCGCGCCGAGCTGCTCGGCTACGCGGTCGCCGAAGGCGGCCCCAACTTCGTCCCCGCCGGATTCGTCGTCGACCCCGACGACGACGCGTGGGTGTGCGTCGGCCCGGAGCCCCGCAAGGCGATCCTCGGCACGTCCGAGCTCCACACGGCGCCGCAGGCGTCGGCGGCCGGCGTGCCGCCGCTGACCATCGGCGAGATCGTGAAGTACCGGGTCACGGTGGCGGTGCCGGAAGGCGTCTCGCCGGCGTTCCAGGTCAAGGACACGCTGCCGCCGGCCCTGGTGCCGCTGGCCGGGAGCGTCGTCGTCGACATCCCCGCGCCCGTGACGGCCAGCGCACCGTGGACGGTCGCGGGCGGCCCGCAGGCGTGCGACGACTGGGGGACGACGCCGCTGCCGGGACCGATGGTCTTCGACCTCAAGACGCTGACCAACCCGGCGGGAACGGCGCCGAACCCCAACGTGGTCACGATCACGTTCAACGCGCTGGTGTGCAACATGCCTGGCAACCACGACGGGCAGTCCAAGGTCAACCGCGCCGAGCTGTCGATCGACGGGAAGGCCTATCCCGAGGTCGCGGCGGCCGCGACGATCGTCGAGCCGCGTCTGGCCATCGCCAAGCGCATGATCTCCGACGTCGACCTGGCCGCCGGCACCGGCCAGGCCCTCGAGTACGAGGTCGTCGTCAAGAACACCGGCATGGCGACGGCCTACGACGTCGAGGTGCGCGACCCGGTCCCGGGCTGCCTGAGCACCCTGCAGCACGCCGGCGCCGTGCGCGTGCCGGGCGGGGGAACGAACGGGATCCTCGTGTCGTACGTCTCCAGCCCCGCCACGGCGCGGATCCTGGTCGACAGCATCCCCCCCGGCACCGGCGTGCGGCTGCGCTACCGCGTCAAGCTTGCCTGCCGGGAGTGCGACAAGCTCGTCAACACCGCGTCGGTGACGTGGACGAGCCTGCCGGGCGCGCACGGCACCGCGGGGACCAGCCCGAACAACGGCACCGGCGCGGCGACGCCGGGCCAGTCGGGGCAGGTCGACGGCGAGCGCACCGGGCACGCCATCGACCCGGGCCACCCGCGCAAGCAGAACGCCTACTTCGCCGCGGCCGGCCTGGCGCTCTGCGGCAAGGTGTGCGGCCACAAGTTCGAGGACCTCGACGGCGACGGCGTGCGCGACGAGCCCGGTGAGCCGCTCCTCGACGGGTGGACCGTCCACCTGACGCCGTTCAACGGCGGCGCGCCCGCCGGAACGGCGGTGACCGGCCCGCCGGCGTTCGCCCACGGCCAGTTCTGCGTCGAGGGCCTGCTCGGGAGCTACAAGCTCGCCGAGGTCAACCAGGCCGGGTGGGTGCAGACCGCGCCCGCGCCGCCCGGGACGCACACCGTGTGGATCCCGGTCGGCGCGCCGCCAGGCGTCATCTCGACCGGCCACGCCTTCGGCAACGTCAAGACCGCGCCGCCGTGCTGCGCGGAGGTCTGCGGGGCGAAGTTCCTAGACGGCAACGGGGACGGCGTCAAGAACCCGGGCGAGGTGAACATCTCGGGTTGGCCGATCGGCCTCTTCGACGACGCCACGGGCGCGATGACCCCGCTGACGGCGACATCGACGGAGAACGGGCGGTACTGCGCCACGTTGTGCGGCCAGGGGCCGCACCTCCTCGGCGAGCTCGCCGTCCCCGGTTGGGCCCAGACCGCCCCGCCCGTCAAGCCGCCGTTCCCCGGGCTGTACGAGGTGACGCTGATGTGCGCGCCGCCGCCCGCCCAGGCGACCGTCAAGCGGTTCGCCGACGGCGTCGTCGTGGCCAACGACAAGGCGGACTTCGGCAACGTGCCCGAGCCGCCGGCATGCGCGCCGCCGGCCGCGGGAACGCCGGCCCCGCCGGCAGCGGTGTACGCGTGGGGGACCAACCGCGACGGCCAGGTGCTCGGCACGGGCGGGCCTCTGCCCGCCAAGAAGCTTTGGCCCGGCAGCTTCGTCGCGGTCGATGCCGGCGGCGTGCACAGCCTGGCGCTGGACGGCGCCGGCGCCATCCACCAGTGGGGCTCCCCCATCGCCGCTCCCGCCGGCAAGCCGGCCATCGCGGCCAAGGCGCTCGCGGCCGGCGACGGCGGGCACAGCTTGGCGCTGGACGCCGCCGGCGCGCTGTGGGCCTGGGGCCACGCGGGCGGCGGCAAGCTCCCGTGCGGCGGGGGCGGACCGCCCTGCCCGGTGGCCGGCCCGTGGCGGCAGGTCGCGGCGGGTTGGGATTTCAGCCTCGCGCTCAAGCCCAACGGCGACATCCAGTGCTGGGGCAACGCGGCGGTGTGCGGCGGCAAGCCGTCCAACAGCGCCGGCGACCCGTTCGCGTCGGTGGCGGCCGGCTTCACCCACGCGCTGGCCATCACCCAGAACACCGGAACGCTCCGCTGCTGGCCGGCAGCGGCGCCGGCCTGCGCCGGGATTCCGGCCGGCGGGCTGGCCGGCCCGTTCAAGGCCGCGGCCGGCGGCCACACGCACAGCCTGGCGCTCTCGGCCAAGGGCGGCGAGGTCGGCAAGATCTACACGTTCGGCACCAACCTGCCGCCCAGCCTGACCGCCGCACCTGGCGCGTTGGGGTTCGCCGCCATCGCCGCCGGCTACGAGTACAGCCTGGCGCTGGCCGCGGACGGCGCGCTGCACCGCTGGGGCGAGAACCTTCCCGAGCACAAGGCCATCTCGAACGCGCCGTCGAGCGGCAAGTGGACCGCCATCGCGGCCAGCAGCTACCCCGACTGGCAGAGCCACGCGCTAGCCATCCAGTGCGCCGGGGGCGCCCCGACCGCGACGCCGACCACCGACCCGGGCGTGCCGCCCATCGACACCCCGACCCCTGCCGCGTCGCCGACCCCGACCGCCAGCCGGACGCCTGCGGCCACCGCGACGCGCACACCGACGCCGGCGTCGACCCCGACGCCCAGCCCGACCGCCACGCCGCAAGGCGGCAAGCTGGGCAACATCAGCACGCGCGGGCGCGTCGGCACAGGCGACAAGGTGATGATCGGCGGGTTCATCGTCGCCGGCGGCCCCGCGCGGGTCGTCGTGCGCGCGATCGGGCCGAGCCTGGCGCGTTTCGGTGTCCCGGGGGCGCTGCAGGACCCGACGCTGACGCTGCACAGCGGGCCGGCGGTGATGGCGGAAGGCGACGACTGGCAGGCTTCGCCGTGGGCGGCGCAGCTCCCGCCGGGCCTGCAGCCGGCCGACCCGCGCGAGGCGGCGATGGTCGTCACGCTCCAGCCGGGCGCTTACACCGCCATCGTGCGCGGCAAGGGCGGGACGACCGGCGTGGCGCTCGTCGAGGCGTTCCACGTCGGCGGTGCCGGCGCCTTGAGCAACATCTCCACCCGCGGCGACGTGCAGACCGGCGCCGACATCCTCATCGGCGGGTTCATCGTCCAGGAGCGGACCACGCGCGTCGTCATCCGCGCCATCGGGCCGGACCTGGCCAACCGCGGCGTGCCGGGGTCGTTGCCGGACCCGGACCTGGTCCTGTTCGACGGCACCGGCAAGGAGCTGGCAAGCAACCTGGGCTGGCAGGTGTCGCCGTGGGCGGCGCTGATCCCGCCGGGCCTGCGGCCGGCCGACCCGCGCGAGGCCGTCATCGTCGTCGACCTGGCGCCCGGCGGCTACACGGCGCACATGCGCCGCCAGACCGGCGCGACCGGGATCGGGCTGGCGGAGGTGTACCGCGCCGGCCCGTGAAGCGGCGCGGGGGCGCGGGGATTGGGGGGCCGGGAGGCGTTGTCGGCGGCGCCTCCCGGCGGCCCCGCCGGGAGGCGCGAAGGGTGCGCCGGGCCGCTTGCACGAGGGTGCCGAAAACGGTATTCTGGGTCCATCGGCGCCGCATCGGGGCGCCGCCATCCCCCCGGAGGAACCATGGACCAGCTCGGCACGTTCGAGAAGTACCTCGTCGAGGAGTTCTACGACGACTACCGCGAGGGCCTGATCAACCGCCGCACGTTCATCCGCCGCGTCGCGTTCATCACCGGCAGCATCGGCGCCACCATCACCGCGCTCACGGCCGTGGGCTGCGCGCCGAGCGAGCTGCCGTCGCCGACCGAGCCCATGCCGTCCGCCGTGCCGCCGACCACGGCGCCCACGGCCGCTCCGACGACCCAGGCCACGTCCGCGCCGACCACCGAGGCCCGCAGCCCGCTGTCGGTGGCTGCGGACGATCCGGCCGTTCGGGGCGAGACGGTCACCTTCCCGAGCGGCGACGTCGAGGTCTCGGCCTACCTGGCGCGCCCGGCCGCCGACGGGACGTACCCGGCCGTCCTGGTCTGCCACGAGAACCGTGGCCTGACGCCGCACATCCAGGACGTGGCGCGGCGCTTCGCCAAGGCCGGCTACGTGGCGCTGGCCATCGACCTGCTCTCGCGCGAGGGCGGGACGGCGTCGCGCGACCGCGACGAGATCCCCGGTCTCCTGACGAACGCCGGTCCCGAGCGCCATGTCGGCGACTTCCTGGCGGGCTACGCCTACCTCTCGGGCCTGCCGTACGTCGACGGCAGCCGTGTGGCCATGACGGGCTTCTGCTTCGGCGGCGGCATCACGTGGCGCGTGGCCACGGCCATGCCGGAGCTCAAGGCGGCGGCGCCGTTCTACGGCCCGGCGCCGGACCTCGACCAGGTCCCCAACATCCAGGCCGCCGTTCTGGGCGTCTACGCCGAGCTCGACGAGCGCATCAACGCCGGCAAGCCCGACCTCGAGAAGGCGCTGGAGGCCGCCGGCAAGACGTACCGGCTCACGGTGTACCCGGGCGTCAACCACGCCTTCCACAACGACACCGGCGAGCGCTACGACGAGGCGCAGGCCACGCAGGCGTGGAACGACATGCTGGCGTGGTTCGAGGCGCACGTGTAGGGGGCGCGATGGCCAGCATCCTGTTGCCGGCCGCGAATTCGACGACAACGTGGTTATCGTCGATCGAGTCGGTCGCCTCCCTTTCCTGTGTGCAGCACGGGCGTCAGTCATATCCTTGGACGGCTGCGTCCCTGTTTCGACCGGACAAAGCTTCGCTCGGTTAGGGTCTTGTGTCCAAGGTTATGACCATGGCCGGGTACGAGTAGAGGAGGAGCGGTGTTCAATATTCTGTTCCTTGCCGCGAATCCGAAGACCACGTCGCTTCTCAGGGTGGGAGAGGAATCTCGTGTCATCGTGCAGCGCTTGCGCGAGGCACCGCTGTGGGAGCAGGTTCATGTCCAGCAGGAGCATGCAGTGCAGTGGAATGACGTGGAGCTGCATTTGCTCGAGAAGCAACCCCATGTTGTCCATTTCGCAGGACATGGTGAGCACGGTGGGGAGTTGGTGTTCGAAGACGCAGCAGGACGCACTCACGCGATCGCGGTATCTGCCCTGAGCAACCTTTTTGGCGTATTGCGCGACAACGTGCGCTGCGTCGTGCTCAATGCCTGTTGGTCGGAACTCCAGGCGCGCGGAATCGGTCAGCACGTGGAATTCGTCATCGGAATGGCAGCTTCCGTGCCAGATGACGCGGCGATTCGGTTCGCTGCCGGTTTCTATCGTGGGATCGGATTCGGCCGAACCGTGGATGAAGCGTTCAACCTCGGGCTCTTTGAAATCGACGCCGGAGGACAGGCGGCGGCGCCAGGGGTCGATCGCGACTTCGTGCCGGCGGACGGGGCACCGAGCGGAGGCGGACGATCGCTGAGAGACATCCCGCGCTTACTGGTCAGGCCTGGTGCGCGCGCGGACGTACCGCTGCTATCCGTCGATGTGCTCATCAGTGATCGTGAGCGGCGAATCTTGACGTTGTTGGAATCCCGCCGCCATGGCGCACGCACGTCGATAGAACGCGATGAAATCGCGCGTCACCTCGGATTGCCGATAGATGCTGTTCGGGCCGATGTCAAGCGGCTCGCGCAGATGGAGCCGGCCCTGGTCGCCACTCGGACCCAGGCGGTTCACGGGCGCGTGTATACATTCGTGGAGATCACGACCGAGGGCACCACGGCATTGCGGCGAAGAGGTCTCGGCTTTGCCTGAGCCGCACGCAGCCGGATCGCCCTGTATCGACACCAAGTTCCGGATGACGCCGCGAGGGGAGACCGAGCGAGATGGATGACGACAGATCATCGGGCCATCCCAATTGGGCGTGGATCATCGACTCGCTCCCGCACTTCATTGCAGTCAACTATCGACTTTACGTAGAGGCAACGTTGCCGCGAGAGCGAGTCCGGTATGCTGCCAAGGTGTATGAGCTTGGGTTGCGTGCGCTTGCCTTCGGAATGGCATCTCAGTACTTGGTAAGGGACCGGGAGGTGGTCAACAACGCCGTGTTGAATGACTTGCTTCCGAAAGAACTTCCCAAGGGCAATGTCACGGCGCTTCAAACGATTCTCTTCGAGACCCTCAAAGCCTATCGTGACCATCGGGATCGATTCTTCGTTCCCGAGTTGTATGACTTTTACTGGGACATGACTTCGGGGGAGCCGTATGAGCGCCAGGGCTTGACCGAGCCATTTGATCGTATGACCGAAATCTGCAACTCGTTGGCCCGCCCAGCAACGCTGCCCCTTGACGAAGTTGGATGGGATGACTTGTGCACCCGCGCGGATTCCTATCTTCATACCGTCTTGAATCACTTCAGGTTCTTCGAGCGGTATGATATCGTCCGACTTGTGGATCAAGGCGAAGAAGGATATGCTTTCGAGATCTATCGCGGTCAAACTGTCATGCTTTCAAGCGACCGCATCAGCCCGGAGCATGCGTTGAGCGTCGAGTGCTTCTACTTGGCGAAGGGTCGTGAAGAGTTTCTGGATTTGCATCCACTTCTGATCCAACTCGAGTCTCCGGGCACGATTGAACGATCTCGATCTTCGATCGGAGTCTATGGGCGATATGCTCGAGACCACCTCGAGTACCTTCTTTCTACGTGGCTCCGTTCATCCGACTCACCGGAGCGAATCGACAATGTGATGCACTTGTCGTCTTTCGTGGAGCTCGTGTTCGATACCATTGACCGGATTAAGACAACGTTGACTGATGTCGACCAGATCAATTGGACACAGCTTGTTGACATATGCGAAGATGTGACGAAGCGGAACATGGCAGGTGCAATGCCTAAGTATGATCGGCGTGTCTACTTGCAGAGAGATGAAACCGTCGCGGCGTTCAGGGATTTTCTTAACGGGTCGTCGGTGTGCTTTGTCTTGACTGGAAAGTCTGGTGTTGGCAAGACCAACTTTGTTCTTTCGCTCATAGATGAGCTTGCTGCGGACGCCTCATCGAACCACAAAGCCGAAGTCTGTCTATTGATGTATAACGGCGCTAACCTTGACCCTGGAGTTTCGTTGTCAGAGCGGATCGGCCGCGATATCAGTGCGCGAGTAAAGTGGATGACACACTATGAACAGTCAGATTCAGGCATCTGGTCGTATGTTGACGACCTTGCCCGTGCGCCCAGTGACCGATTCGTGGTGATCGTCGATGCAATCAATGAGAACCGCTTGGACCCACGTGGAGTCATGATAAGAATCGATGAGTTGGTCAAGCAGTGTCGTTGGCCCTGGCTGAAAGTGGTAGTGACCTCGCGACCAGAGGCCTGGCGGACGATCCGAACCGGGCTTGCACTCTCTACGGGCACATACTACCGCGCCGCTGGTGACTCGGAGCCAGTGTTCGAGCTCAAGCAGTTCTCCGTTTCATTGGACCGCTTCTCGCGCGACGAGCTTGCCCAGGTCTATCGCAAGTATCAACAGAGATTTGATTTGAAGACGGACTATTCGGCTATCGCGCCCCAAGTGAAGTCAATCATACGCGACCCGTTAATGCTGTCGTTAATAGCCGCCATCACATCTGGTCAAGCAGATCGCAACCTCCCGAGCTGGATCGACCCTGATCGAATCTACCAAGAGTATATCACGTTCCTCATCAAGTCTGATCGACTGACTTTGGACGACGAGCGATTTCTGATTCGCCAGTTAATGCCGTTGATGTTGATGACGGATCGATTGGAGAACGCGATCACTGACACGGTGGTGGAAGGTCGACGCATCGCTGACGGAACACTTCTGTACGATGCCATCTGGGATCGTGGCAAGACCCTCAGCGGCGTGGAGATCAATCGATCATGGGTTCATCTGGCAGACGCTGAGATACTACTCTTGAGAGGCGACCAGAGACGGTACGAAATTGCGTTTAAGTTCGAGCGATTTTACGAATACTATGCCGGGTTGCGATTGCGTGAGCTTGCTTCAGATGCTACCAATCGGGTCGAGGCATATCAGTCGTTCGTGGTCCCATTGCGAAAGAAACCCTACTTGTGGGGCGCCATCCGACGGGCCCTTCGAGGTGAGCTAGAGGATGGGTACCGTGATGTGGTGTTTGCCTTGGCTCGCGGAACTGACCAGTTGGTCAAGGAACTGCTGGTGACCGTGCTTGTGGACTGGGGTGAGCAGGATCCGGTGTCGATTCACCCCATGCTCAATGCCTTGCTCGACACAGCGCGCGAACCCTCGTCAGCGTGGGCAGCCATGAGCAGGCTGATCGGACGAACACCTGAACCACTTCAAGAAGATGTCATTCAGGCTCGACGCGTTGCTGTGGAAGCCGCGTCGCAGCTGGCCATCATTGATGTATTGGTGCGTGCTGCTCATGACACGTCACCTACGATTCGTACGATTGCGATGGAGTACACATTCTACTTGTACAAGCGAGATCCTGTCCGTGGCTTAGACGTGCTGAAACGTGTGAGCTCGGGAATCATGAACAGACATGGCATTCCACAATCGGACGCTTTTGAGTCGTGTATAGGCACATCGGCGCTCATCCTCTTCGATGACTATGAATCACTCACGACCGTTCAGGCGCTTCAGACTCTGTGGCGAAACAACCTTGATCGATTGCTCTGGTTCGGTGGAGTCAATGATAACCTCCTTGCGGGAGCAGCCTTCATCAAAGATCGTATCCGAGAATTGACATTGTCGGTAGTGGTTCGGTTCGCGTTGAGAGTGACGACTGATTTGGGACACACTGGATCATCTGGTGAGATGGAGCCCGGCGCAATCTTCACCATTCCTGAATTGACTGCCTTCTTCGCGCTGCCGACGGAACGAAAGAAGGCTACTGCGGCGCTGCTCCCCTTCGTAGATCCCGAACATGGAACAATGGAAGAAGTCCGGGCCATTCTGAAATCGGTATTCGAGCACCGTGATGTCTTCACTACTGCGCTAGTTTGGCAGATCATCCTTCTAAGGGCGCCCGATCGCCGAGCCGAAGTCTACGATTTGCTGGAATGGATGTTCGACAGCAATCTCGATGACACGCTTCCGGGACCGTTTCCTCAGACAGCATTGGGATGTTTGATCGGCATCAGCTGGCAGGATGATGTGATCGACGATCGACTTATGGCTCTTCTGACGAAGATCATGTGGACACTACACGACCGTTATCGTTCGCGATTCCTGATGGAACGATCCTGTGTTCACATCTCCTATTTGGATGCGTATATCAACACTGCATCACGGAAGCGAGGTGAGTTTAATCGCGAGGCAGTCGAACCCTTCGTAGTGCGCGCAAAATCTCAGAACGACATTGACTTCCTGAACAACATTGCACTGAATATCCAGAACCTCGGCGTGGAGTTCAATCGCCCGTTGCTCGCCCTTCGACTGGCGGGCTTGATCGTCGACTCCACAGTGTGCCGAGACACGTTGATCCAGGTTCTTGCAACCATCCGTATCTACCACCCGGATGAAGTGGACGAGTTCCTTGAATCGGCTGAAGTGAGCGATGATGACCGGGAGATCCTCCGTGCGGCCGTTCAACGCACGGTCGCACAACAGTTGATCGGCAAGCTATTGGGCCTCCGTGCGCTTCTATTGTTGGATCGCCAGCTGCGGGACTCGCTTCCGTTTCGAAAGGCATTCGTGGATGTCATGACGTATGCGATGGAGGCGAAGTCCATGGAGGCATGGGCTAAGTTCGTCTTCAAGCGACTCGTCAACTTCGTTTACGGGGCCGAGGTATTCACTTTGCCGCGCACCAGCCGTTATGTACCTTGAATCCACCACCATCCCCGCCCGCGACGGCACGCCGCTGGCGTGCCACGTCGCGCTGCCGGACGACGCCGGCAGCGCGGTCGCCGCGGCCGCCGACGCGGCCGTGCTGGTGCTGCACGGCATCGCCTGGCACGGCCGGCCGTACCGTGACGTCTTCGCCGCGCATCTGGTCGACGACGGCGTGGCCGTCTACGCCATGGACCTGCGCGGGCACGGCCTGTCCGGCGGCACCCGCGGCGTGCTGGCGCCGCGGGCCGTCAACCTCGACGACATCGGGGCGGTGGTGGCGCACATTCGAGGCCGGCATCCCGGCGCGCGCCTGTTCCTGGCGGCCGAGAGCATGGGCGCGATCTACGCGCTGTCGTTTCTGGCCCGCGACCCGGGCGCGGCGGCCGGGCTGATCCTGGTGGCGCCCGGGGTGTTCCTCAGCGCCGCCCAGCTCCTCGACCCGCACGGCGTGGTGGACCTCGCGCGCGCGCTCCGGCGCCCGTCGGCGCCCGCCGTCGACATCGTCGGCCCGCGGATGGGCCGGGCCGTCCGGGGCGACGCCTTCCTGCGCTTGCGGCGCGGCGATGCGCTGGCGTTCTCGCACCTCAGCCTGCGGTACCTCCTCGGCCTGGCGGCCGCCAACGCCGCGATGCTGTGGCGCGACGCAGGGCGCGTCGCCGCGCCGACGCTGGTCGTGCAGGGCACGGCCGACCGGGCGGTGTGCCCGCTCGGGGCGCGCTGGCTCGCGCGGGCGATGCCGGGCACGGTGGAGGTGAGGATGCTGCCGGGCGTGGCGCACGACGTGTTGTGGGACGTCGAGACCGCGGCGGTGTTCGCCGTGGTGCGGGGCTGGCTGCGGGCGCGTGCGGCCGGGCCGGGGGTGTGACCGCAGCCGCGACGGCCACGCCGCCGACGGCGCGGCCGGCCGCGCCACCGCCCGGCTGTGCCCGGCACCGCCGCGGCCGAGCGGGATGCCGCCCCCCGCGGACCGCCGATCACGTATACTTCCAGCCATGCTGCGCCGCCGGCATGTCGCCGCCGCCCTGCTCGCCCTCGCCGCCGCCTACGTCGCCGTGCGCCTGGCGTCCGGGCGCGACCGCCCGCACGTGCCGACGTACGGCGTGATGGGCAGCCCCTTCGGAGCGCCGGTGGCGTACCAGACGTGCGGCTTCCATACCGGCCAGGACTGGTTCGCGCCGACCGGCATGCCCATCTTCGCCATCGCGCCCGGCACCGTGGTGTACGTCGGCCCGCTCTGGATGGACGGCCCCGGCGTCGGGCGCGGCCCGCACGCCATCGTCATCGACCACGGCGGGTACCACACGTCCTACAGCCACAACTCGGTCGCCGACGTGCGCCCCGGCGACGCGGTGCAGCGCGGCCAGCGCATCGGCGCCGTGGGCGACGAAGGGTACTCCGGCCTGCCGCACCTGCACTTCGAGAAGGTCGTCGCGCCGTGGACGGGCGACTGGCGCCAGCCCTTCGCGGGCTGCCAGGGCTACACCGATCCCGGCGACGACTGGGGGTGGTTCTGACCGCCGTCGCGGCGCGTGCTACCATTCAACGGCACGCCGACGACAACCATCCCGTCGTCCACACCAAGGAGCACTCCCCATGTCCATCGCGAAGGTCATCGAGGTCATCAGCGAGTCCGACACGAGTTGGGAAGACGCCGCCCACAACGCGGTCGCCGAGGCCGGCCGCACCGTGAAGCACATCAAGAGCCTGTACGTCAAGGACATGCAGGCGATGGTCGAGGACGGCAAGATCGTCAAGTACCGCTTGAACGCCAACATCACGTTCGTCATCGATCACGACATGTGATGGCCTCCGCATCCTCGCCGCGCCGCCCGCGCGGCGAGGATGCGCCTCCCCTGCCGCGCACCGTGTGGGCGGGTCGCCGCCACGCCCGACGCCTCAGAGCCCGACTCCCGATCGGCCGCCGACCATCCACCACCTCTACCTTTCGCCGCACCTCGACGACGCCGTGTTGTCGTGCGGCGGGCTGATCCACCGCCAGGCCCGCGCGGGCGATGCCGCGACGGTGGTCACGGTCTGCGCCGGCGACCCGCCGGCCGGGCCGATCTCCGGCCATGCCGCCCGGCTGCACGCGCGGTGGGGCTTGCCGCCCGTCGGCTCCGCCGCTGCCGCCGCCATGGTCGAACGCCGCCGCGCCGAGGACCGCGCGGCCTGTGCCCGCCTCGGCGCCCGCGCGATCCATCTCGCCGTGCGCGACGTGATCTACCGCCGCACGGGAGTGGGCGGGGCGTGGGCCGTCGAGGACGACGCCGGCCTGTTCGCGGGCGTGGCCGGTGTGGCCGACGACCTCGTCGTCGCGGTGGCGGCCGACATCGATGCCATCGTCGCGGACATGGCGGGTCCTCGACAGGCTTCGCCGGTGACGCTGTACGCCCCCTTGGGCATCGGCGACCACGTCGACCACCACCTGGTCCGGCGCGCCGCCGAGCGGGCGGCCGGCGCCGCTTCCAGCCGGGCCCTGCCGGGCCCGGTGGTCCGTCTGGTCTACTACGAGGACTACCCGTATGCGGACGACGACGATGCCGTCGCGCGTGCGTTGGAGATCCCCGAGGGTGCGGGGTCGAGCGTTGCCGATCCGGCTTCGGGTGCGGCCGAGGCGGCCACGGTCGCGCGGACCTCTGGCTCGCCCCGTCTTCGGCCGCCGTCGGATCGGCCGACGGCGTGGCTGCCGCAACCCGCCGCCCTGACCGCCGCCGACGTCGAGGCCAAGGTCGAGGCGGTGGCGGCGTACGCGTCGCAGATCTCGAGCTTCTGGCCCGATCCCGAGGCCATGGGCGCGGCCGTGCGCGCGTTCGCGGCGCGGCGGGCCGGCCCCGCCGGCGGGTTTGCCGAGCGCCTGTGGGTCCGCGCCTGACCCCGCCCGACCGCCGCGACCCGGCCCGCGCCGTCTAGCGCTGGGCGGACGGCGTCGACGGCGCCGGCTTCGGCTCGGCCCGCAGGCGCTGGTGGGCCCCCCGCCACAGCTCCTCCGAGCGCGTCAGCTTGCTGACGTTGACGTCGGCGAAGCGCGGCGCCAGGTCGGCCAGCACCACCGGCAGCCGCACCCAGTCGTCCACCCGGATCAGGTTGGTCATCCGCTGGGCGGTTCGACCCGCCCACTCCCACTCCATGCGGAGCTGGTCGGCCTTGATGTAGTAGTGCCGCTTGTCCCAGACGCTGGCGGACTGCTCGACGCCGGCGCTGATCTCGCGCAGCGCGAACACGATCAGGGCGGCCAGGTCCTTGGCGTCGTCGTCGAGGTCCCGCTTGGCCATCAGGCGGTTCAGGGCCTCGGCGATGGTGCGGCGCCAGCGTTGCCGCTGTGCTCCGGTGCTGTCGACGTGGATGAGGCGCGACATCGATGTGATCCCTCGGGGTGGCTGGCGGTGTATGGCGAACAGACGTTCGGTAGTCTATGCGCCCGCGCGCCATCCGTCAAGGCCCGGTGGCCGCGTTGACACCTTCCGGGCCCCCGCAGTATACTCGCGCGCGACGACCGCGTCCGGGTGATCGCGCCCGGGAGCGCCACCCCTTCGCCACGAGGAGACGCCCCATGGGCGACCTGCCCCAGCAGCTCAGCTTGTTGACCTACATCTTCGGCCTCACGGCGGTGTTCTGGGGGTTGTGCGCGCTGTCCGCGTTCGCCAACTATCGCGCCTTCCTGCAGCGCCTCGACCTGGCGTGGGTGGCCACGTTCGTCGCCATGGCGCTCGTCCGCTTGGGGTACGCTTGGGAGACGCGCACGTGGGCCGCCAGCCTCGACTTCGTCGGCCGCAGCGTCGACAACCTCATCGCCAGCACCACGTACCTGCGCATGCGCTTCGCCGCCTGCGAGCTCGTGGCCGTCATCGCGCTGTTCCTGCTCTTCCGGGCACGGCGTTCGATCGTCTGACGCCGGCTGCGCGCCGCGCGCGTTGACGCCCTCCGGACCGGCCTGTATAATCTCGAACAAGTGTTCCGAGTGCTTGGCGCGGTGCGGAGGGGCGCGTGCCCGATTTTCTCGACAAGCTGACCGAGGCGGTTCGACAAAACGAGCGCGATCTGGCCCGCCACCTCCAGTCGGGCGCGGCGGTCGGCGACCTCGATCTCCAGGCGTTCATCCAGTCCCATTGGAACCCGCTCCCCCCGCTGCGCCGCGCGTCGGACCGGCCGGCGTACGCCGTCGACGGCAGCATCGGGCAGGTCGACCTCGACAACGGCTGCCACGTGGTCGTCGCGCAGTCGCTGTGCCTCGGCGACGACGGGTTCGAGGAGACCAGCGTCGACGTGCGCGTGCTGCCCCCGGCCACGCCGCGCGCCTCGGCCGCGCGGTTCGCGGACGTGTTCCAACGCCATCGTGAGCTGTTCCTCGCGTGTGAGACGGTCAACCGCGCCCCTGCCGGCAGCATCCTCTTCTTGGATGGGGCGCTGTACGGGATCCTGTCCCAGCTGTACCCAACCTACCAGCTGGTAGAAGTCCTCGAGCTGCAGGAGTTCATCGTACAGGTGCTGGACAACTACCTCTACCTGCTCAACACGGCGCGCGAGCGCGGCATCCGGATCATCGCCGTATCGAAGACCAGCCGCGAGGCCACGCACTGCAAGATCTGGATGCGGGCCCAGCCGGACCACAGCGAGCGCGACGTGCCGGACGACGTCTCGGACTCCAACATGATCCACCGCTGGACGGATGGCCGCCCTGGGGTGTCCGAGCCGGTGGTGCTCGGCTCGTGGGGGTTCACCGGCAGCTCGGCGGACCTGCTGGATCGTCCCGACGTCAAGGCGAGCCCGGCCATCGTGAGCTTCTTCGTGCGCCTGGCGGACTTCGACGACGCGCTGCGCATCGACATCCCCGCCCACCAGGCGGGCAGCGCCGCCGGCTTGGCCGACGTCCGCGGCGAGCTGCTGGACGGCGGCGTCGCGGCCATCGAGCCGACGCTCGAGATGCTGGCGGCGGACTACGGGGGGCTGGAGGTCTACAACGCGCTCCTGTACAGCGTAGACCGTGAGGTGCGCCTGAAGCGCGGGATGTTCGCCGATGTCTACCTGCCCCTCATCGGCGAGATGCTCGGGTGCCCGTTGCGCCCGAACCGCAGCGAGCGCCGCTTCGTCTGAGACCCCCGGCGGCCTCCCGGCCGGGGCAAGGAGACCAACCGTGAACGACTTCCAGGCCGTGGGCTACGTGGTGGGCGAGGTGCGCACCGACGGGTTCACGTTCGTCACCAACCCCGACCTCGCGCCGCCGCGGCTGGAGTACATCGTGCTGCGCGGCGTCCGCGAGCAGATGGGCGATGCGGTGCGCTCGGTCGACGTGCTGGCGCAGGTCACGGGCCTCAGCGTCAGCAGCCGGCTGCTCAGCCAGAGCATGAACTACAGCGAGGTCGAGGCGATCCTGCGCCGGCTCGGCGCGTCGCCACCGGTCGTCGTCGGCCAGGCCAAGGTCCTCGGCTTCCTCGACGCCGAGACGCGGTCGGTGCGCGTGCCGCGCGGCGCCGCCATGCCGGGCGCGGTGGTCGAGAAGGCGCCCGACGCGCTCCTCACGCAGTTCTTCAGCCGCGGCGTGACCGATGGGCTCGACATCGGATCGCTGATCAACCGCCCGAACGTCGACGTCCTGCTCGACCCCAACGGCCTGCGCCGCCACCTGGCGGTCATCGCCCAGACCGGCGCCGGCAAGAGCTACACCGTCGGCGTGGTGCTCGAGCAGCTCCTGGCGCTCGGCGGCACCGTCGTGGTGTTCGACCCCAACAGCGACTACGTGCTCATGGGCCAGACGCCGCGGCGGACGGCGACCGACTTCGCCGAGCGGGTGCAGGTGTACCGCGTGCCGAGCGACCAGGCCAGCCGCATCCCCGATGCCGAGATCGGCGCCGTGCGCCGGCTGTCCGTCCGGTTTTCGTCCCTCGATCCCGACGAGGTGTGTGACGTGGCCGGCATCTCCGACAAGGCCACGAACATCCGCCTGGCGGTCCGCACGGCGGCGGCGGGCCTGGCCGGCGACTACACGCCCAAGGACCTCCTGGCGGCGCTCGAGGCGCTGGGCGACATGGACCGCGGCGGCGCCGAGGTCGATGCGGCTGGCTTCGACTGGCTGGGCGATGGCCCGGAAGCGGTGGACGGCGGCGCCGAGCCCGGCGCCGGCGACCTGCCCGGGGGTATCGACCCCGACGCCTGGTTCGGCGCCGGCGGGGGCGGGGCGGCCGCGTGGGAGCAGTCGAAGCGGGACGCCGACCGCGGCGCCAACGGGGCGCGCGGCGCCGGCCGCGGCGGGCGCCCGCCGAGCCAGGACGCCGTCAACGGCGCCCAGAAGGCGCACAAGTACATCGACTACCTGTGCCGGCTGAAGATCTGGGGCTTCGAGAACGTCCCCCTCGACGCGCTGATGCGTCCGATGACGCTCTCGACGGTGGACCTCGCCGGCGTCGACCGCCGGTTGGCGGACTTCGTGGTCGCCAAGATCGTCGGCGACGTGTGGAAGCAGGCCACCCGCGAGGGGCTCCCTCGCCCGGTGTTCCTCGTCCTCGAGGAGGCGCACAACTTCGTCCCGGCGGGGGCCGACGGCGGACACGCGGCCTACTGGCTCAAACGCGTCGCCAGCGAGGGCCGCAAGTTCGGGCTGTTCCTCGTGCTGGTGACCCAGCGGCCCTACCGCGTGCACCAGGACACGCTCTCGCAGTGCGGCAGCCAGATCATCATGCGGTTGACCAACCCCGAGGACCAGAACGCCATCCGGCGGGCGTCCGAGAGCATCTCCGAGGGCCTCCTCGCCGATCTGCCCGGCCTGAACGTCGGCGAAGCCGTGATCCTCGGCAACCTCGTGCGCGTGCCGGTGATGGTCCGCATCCGCCCGCGCGCCAGCGCCGAGGGTGGCAGCGACATCGATCTCGTCAAGAAGCTCGAGCTGGCGCGCGCCGAGGCGGGCGTCGACCGGTATGTCGCCCGCGACACGGCCGCGCGCGCCGCGCGCGGCCGCACCGCGTGGCGGGAGGAAGTGTGATCACCCTCGTCTTCGCCGCCGACAGCCACCTCAACAAGCACTACGCGCGCATGACGCCCGACCAGCTGGCGGCCCGGCGCGAGCGCTTGCGCAGCGCGTGGAAGGAGACCGTGGACTTCGCGCTCGCACAGCGGGCGCAGGTCTACGTCCACGGCGGCGACCTGTTCGACGGACCGAACCCCCGCACCGCCGAGCTGATCTGGACCACCGATCAGTTCCAGCGGCTGGCCGACGCGGGGGTGGCGGTGCTCCTGATCGGCGGCAACCACGACATCCCCAAGTCGCGCCTGGCCGGCGCCACGCCGCAGCGGCTGTTCGACACCGCGCGGCTGGCGCACGTGTTCACCGACCCGACCGCGCCCACGTGGTGGGTGCGGGACATCGGGGGCATCCGGCTGGCCGTGGGCGGGCTGCCGCCGGACCCGCGGCTGGCCCGCGACGCCGATCCGCTGGCCGAGCTCGCCGGGCCGATCACGCCGCCCCCCGCGGATTGTGTCCTCCTGGTGACGCACTACGCCGTGGAGGGCACACTGCACCCGTCGGCCGACGAGCCGGTGATCCGCAAGGCATCGATCGCGGCGCTCGAAGGCGTCGTGGATTACCTGCTGGTCGGCCATGTCCATACGGCGCGCGAGCTGACCGTCGGCGGCGTCAAGGTCTTGTTCCCGGGACCGACCGAACGGCTGACCTTCGGCGAGCTCGACGTGCGCTGCGGGTTCGCCGTGCTGAAGATCGACGGTCCACGGCCATGCCGCATCGCCGCCCGCCACGTCCACATCGACCCCCAGCCGATGCGCCGCGAGACCGTCCGGGCCACCGACATCCCCGCCGACGGCCCGACGGCCTGGCTCGTCGACCGCGTGCGGGCGTGGTCGGCGCCGGACCAGATCCTGCAGGTGCGCGTCGAGGGGCCGCTGCGGCGCGACACCTACCAGGCGCTGCGCTTCCTCGAGGTGTGGCAGGTCGGGCAGGACCTCAACTTCTACTTCGACCTCGACCGGCACCTGCTTTCGGTCGAGGTCGACAGCCCGGGCGATCTCGGGTATGCTGGTGGCGAGCGGGTCAGCCCGCGGATGGAGATCGCCCGGGTGGCCGACGGCCTCGCCGCGGCCGCCGCCACCGCTGCCGAGGTCGACCTGATCGTCGCCGCGCGCGATCTCGTGCTCGACCACTACGGCGCCCCGGCCATCGAGGACACATGAACGCCTACTCGGTCACCGCCCTCAGCGATCACATCAAGGCGATTCTCGAGGACGACCCCGAGCTCGGCGACGTGTGGGTGGAGGGCGAGGTCAGCAACTGTCGCCCGGCGGCCAGCGGCCACTGGTACTTCGTGCTCAAGGACGAGGGCGCCACGCTCAGCTGCGTGATCTGGAAGTCCAGCGCCGCCGCGTTGTCGACGCTTCCGGCGGACGGCCAGCGCTTCCTGATGCACGGCGCCGTGTCGGTCTACGGCCCGGCCGGGCGCTACCAGTACTACGTGGACCACTGCGAGCCGGCCGGCCTGGGCGACCTGCACCAACGCTTCGAGGCCCTCAAGGCGCGCCTGGCGGAGGAAGGCCTCTTCGACGCGGCCCGCAAACGGCCGCTGCCGGCGTACCCGATGCGCATCGGTGTCGTCACCAGCCGCCAGGCCGCGGCGCTGCGCGACATCTGCAACGTGCTGGCCCGGCGCTGGCCGGCGGCTGAGGTTCGGCTGGCACCGACGCTCGTTCAGGGCGACGCGGCGCCGGACCAGATCGTGGCCGCGCTGGCCGCCGTCGCCCGGGCGGGCGTCGAGGTCGTGCTGCTCGCACGCGGCGGTGGCAGTCTCGAAGACCTGTGGGCGTTCAACGACGAGCGGGTCGCGCGCGCGATCGCGGCATGCCCGGTGCCGGTGGTGTGCGGCGTGGGGCACGAGATCGACTTCACCATCGCCGACTTCGTGGCCGACGTGCGGGCGCCGACCCCGTCGGCGGCGGCCGAGATGGTGACGCCCGATGCGCGCGAGCTGCGCCTGGCGGTCGACGACCGGCGGCTGCGCCTGACCCGGTCCGTGGCCGACCGCGTCGACGGTTGGCGGCAGGCCACCGACCGCCTGGCGCACCGCCTGCGCCTGGTTGCCCCAGAGCGCGCGATCCGCGACCATCGGACCCGGATCGAAGCCCTGCGGGCGCGCCTCGGGAGGGCCATGGAGGCTCGGCTGCGCCTGGCGCGGGCCGATCTCGACGGGCGCACGCGACGGCTCGCGGCGCTGAGCCCCGAAGCCACGCTCCGGCGCGGCTACGCCCACGTCAGCCGCGCGCGCGACGGGCGGGCGGTGGGGACGATCGGCGACGTCCGGTCGGGCGACGCCATCCGCGTGCGGGTGATCGACGGGGCGTTCGATGCCGTGGTGACCGGGCAGGGGCGGCTGTTCGACTGAAGATCGAGGAGGAGACCGGATGGGGAAGGGTGCAGCGGCCGGCATGGCCGGCAAGGACGTGGCCGAGCTCGGCTTCGAGCAGGCCTATCGCGCGCTCGACGAGGCGGTCGCGCGGCTGGAATCCGACGACATGACGCTCGACGCGTCGCTGGCGCTCTACGAGCGCGGTGCGGCGTTGGCCGAGCGCTGCGCCGCGCTCCTGGCCGCGGCCGAGCTGCGGGTGCGCGAGGTCGACGGCGAAGGGCGCGACGCCGGTCCCGTCGACCTGGAGTAGGGCCGTCCGCGCGAGCTCCGCGGCGGTCGGACGCCCAACAGCCGGCCCATGGCGGACCGGCCGTTGGCCATCCGATCGCGATCGTGACGGGGGGTCGGAGGAAAGGTCCGGGACTAGGCGCGGCCGCGCATCGGCGCGCGCCGCACCCCGGCCAGCGCCGGCACCTGCCGGCGGTTGAGGTCGGGCACGGTCAGCCGCGGCGCTTGCGGGGTGTCCGGATGGTCTTCGACGGTGCCGCCGAAGACGATGGCGCGCAGCAGGCGCAGCCGGTTGCGGTGCAGCTGGCGCTGCAGGTCGGTCAGTGGGCTGTCGGTCGAGCCGTCAGCACGCATGATACACCTCCAAACGGTTCAAGGTTAGCGGTACAGCGCTGGCGGTGCCCACGGCTGGGCATTCCCCGACGCTTGAGCCACAACGATACAGCATCCCGCGCGTCGTTGCGACATTGCGTTGGCCATGGTCGGGCCACCCTTCTATATAGACGTGCGGGCCGCCGTCGTTGTTACGATCGCGTTGACGCATCGCCGCGTTCGGGATACCCTACCGACAGAACGCGTGCGCCATCTTGCGAGAGGGATCACGACCATGCTCGTTCATGCAGCGCTGCCGCCGGATCGGCCGTCGGAACGCACGTGCATCGGCCGCGTCGCCGCGGCCCTCCTGGCAGCCGCCTGCATGGCCTGGGTCTGCCACGCCGCCGCGGCCACGCGCCCGGCCATCGCGGCCGGCGGCGCGGCCGAGCCGCTGGCCGCACGCCGCTACATCGTCATGCTGACCGACCCGCCACTCGCCGGGTATCGGGGGGGCGTCGGTGGGCTTGCCCCCACGGCACTGCCGGCGACGGCCGGCCGACGGGGCTGGATGTCGACGGAGGTGCGGCCCCTCGGCAGCACCTGGCAGGCGGCCCGCGCGCGCGCGCACCTCGCGCTCGACACCCCCGCGGCGCGCGCGTACGCCGCGCACCTCGCCGCCGCGCAGGCGCGCGCCATCGCCGCAGTGCGGGCGGCGGCGCCCGGAGCACGGGTCGACTGGCGCTACCGATACGCCTTCAACGGCTTCACGGTCAAGGTCACGCCGGCACAGGCATTGCGCATCCTCCGCCTGCCGGGCGTGGCTGCGGTGCATGCCGAGGAGCAGCTCCAACCCGAGATGGACGGCACGCTGCGCCTGATCCACGCGGCCGACGCCTGGCGGCAGGCCGGCGGTGCCGAGGAGGCCGGCATCGGCGCCCGCATCGCCATCGTCGACACCGGGATGGACGCGACGCATCCGTTCATGCACGACGCCGGCATGCCGTCGCCGCCCGACGGCTTCCCCGCGGCGACGATGCACCTGCGCGATGGGACGGTCCTGGAGTACCCCGACCGCGCACGCTACGCCAACGGCAAGCTGATCGCCGCCCGCGCGTTCCCCTCGCCCGAGATGCTCGAAGGCTTGACCCACGCCCAGGCGCTCGCCCGCTTCACGCCCTTCAGCGGCGGGCACGGGATGCACGTCGGCGGGATCGCCGGCGGTCGTCAGGTGACGCACCTGCTGCCGTTGACGTGGGGCGAGGTGACCCCCGTCGCGTTGTCGGGCGTTGCTCCGATGGCATGGCTGTTGAACTACAAGTACGACTTCTCGACCGGCGCCGAGTATGCCCAGGGGACCAACCTCGCCGGCACGCCCGAGCTGATCGCCATGCTCGATCAAATGGTCGTCGACCAGGTCGACGTGCTGAACATGTCGGAAGGGCACGTCACCTTCTTGATCGACCACCCCGCCACCCACCCGCTGGCGGTGGCGTTCGATCACGCCGCCGATGCCGGCATCGTGCCGGTCTTCTCGGCGGGGAATGCCGGCGCCAACGGCCCGGTGTCGCTTTCGGGCGGGTTCAAGCACTCGGCCAAGGTCATCGCGGTCGCCAACACGTCGACCACGGCGTCGGTCGACGTGGCGTTGCGCCTGTCGGGCGGCGGGGCACCGGCCCCGGAGATCGCCGTGACCCCGCGCGGCACCCTCGCGGTGACCCGACCGATCGCGGCGCCGCTGTACCTGGCGCCAGACGGTGGCTGCACGCCCGACCCTCGGGCGGCGGGGCGCATCGCGGTCGCTGTGCGCAACGGCGAGGGCGCATGCGGCTACGCGGAACGCGCCGAGGCCCAGCGTGCCGCCGGCGCGGTTGCGATCGTGTACTACTACGACGATCGTCCGAATGGCGGCACGTCGGCCACGGCGTTGCCGCTGCCGGCCCTGGCCGTCGGCACCACCGCCGGTGCCGGGCTGGTCGCCTGGTTGCGCGGTGCGCCGCCCGACGCCGGCGCCACCGTCGTTCCCGGCGTCACCCGCGGCTATTCCGAGACGCCCGACCTCTTGGCCGCGTCCTCGAGCCAAGGGCCGAGCCTGGACTGGGGCATCAAGCCCGACCTCGCCGCACCGGGGACGGGCGTCTTGTCGAGCTTCTCGGCCGGCAGCGAGGCCCAGCCGAGCCACTTCTTCGGCACGGCCAGCGGCACGAGCATGGCCGCGCCGCACGTCGCGGGTGCCGCAGGGCTGATCCGGTCGGTGCATCCCGACTGGCCCGCCGCGGCGGTGCGCGGCGCGTTGGTCAACACCTCGGCGCGTGTCGTGCGGGTGGCCGTCGCCGGCGCCCCCTCGCGCGACGCGCGGCCCACCGAAGGCGGCCCCGGGCGGCTCGACCTGGCGCGCGCGCTCGACCCCGGTGCGCTCCTCTCCCCGCCGACGGTGAGCTTCGGCAAGCTGCGCGCCGGCGCCACCGGCACGCAGGCCGTGCTCGTGACGGGCGCGCTGCCGGACGTTGCCGATTGGGCGGTCGAAGTCGTTCCGCTCGGCGGCGACGGCCGGGTGACGGTCTGGCCCGATCGGCTGACGGTCACACCCACGGGGTTGCACGTGCTGACGGCGACGCTGCCGACCGCGGGGCTGGTCGAGACCGAGCACTGGGGCGACGTCGTGCTGCGGCAGAGCGGCACCGAACGCACGCTGCGGCTGCCGTACCATGCGTTCGTCGACACGCCGGCGCGGCACCGGAACGTGCTGCTCGTCAACTGGACCATGGGGAGCACGCCGGACTACGGCGCGTTCTACACGGCCGCGCTCGATGCCGCCGGGCTGACCTACGACGTCTGGTGGGCCGACGAAGACCCCGCCAACGCCGTGCGCGGCGCGGTCCGGGCCCATCCGCCCTTCGAGACCCTGCAGCGCCATGACCTCGTCATCCTCAACACGAACCTCAGCCGCGTGGCGCTGCAAGAGGCGTTCGCGGGCTCCTACCAGTACTTCAACCATCTCCTGGCCGGCGGCAACCTGCTGATCGCCGGGCAGGGCCCGCAGGGCTGGTGGACGGTCGGGCAGCGCCAGGCCCAGCAGGGCGCCAGCCAGAACGGCGGGTGCGACATGTGCCTGAGCCGCTACATGGCCGGGTTCCAGTTCGGGATCACCGCCACGTTGACCGGCCGGCTCCTCCTGTGGCCGGAACGGCCGGCCGAGCCCGAGATGGCGGTCATGCTCCGGCCGCACCCGCACGGCGCGGCCCCGTTCCGCTACGCGCTCGACATCTCGACCGGCGCGCTGGCCAGGGACGGCGCCGCCGGCAACCAGCATCGGTTCGCCTCGGGCGGGGTGCTCGGTCCGTACGAGCCTGCGCGTGAGCACCCCTACACCGAAGGCGTGTTCGACCGCGTCCGGCCATGGGCGCACCCGTTGTGGGCCTACGACGGCCGGGTGGTCGGGACGTTCGTCGCCGGCCGGCAGCACCCCGAGGCCGGCATCCGGTGGAACGCCATGTACTGGGGCTTCGGGTTGGAGGGGGTCGGCGCCGCCGGCCCCGGGACCGCGGACCGGGCCCGGCTGCTCGGCGACACGTTCAACTTCCTGGCGCGCAACCTCTGGGTCGCCGACGTTCGGGACCTCGTCCCCGATGGTGGGCTGACGCGGCGTCTGGCGCTCGTCATGCCGGCCGGGGCGGACGTCCCGGCGATCGCGCGCGTGGACGTCGACTGGGGCGACGGCTCTGCCCGCGAGTCGACGACGCTGGACCCCCCGCAGGCGGCGGACCGACTGGTCGTCAGGCACGACTTCGCGCGCCCCGGAGCGTTCGACGTCGGCATCGTCGCCATCCCGGCGGAGGGTGCGGCACCGCTCCATGCGGTGAAGCGCATCGCGGTGGCCCGAAGCGGTGTTGCGCTGTGGCTGCCGTGGGCTGGCGGCGGCGAGCGGGCGGCGGACGACTGACGCCCGCTGGCGTTCGGCGTGCGGGCGTCGCGAAGCACCCGGCAGGCAGTTGCGCAGCGCGCGACGTTTTCGCCGATCCGCGCACGCCGCGGCCGGGCCTTGGGGGACGACAGGACGGCACGTTCACGGTGCCTCCCGCGGCCGGTACTGCAGCGCCTCGGCCAGGTGGTCCGGCCCGATGTCCGCGTCGCCGGCCAGGTCGGCGATGGTGCGGGCGAGCTTCAACACGCGATGGTAGGCGCGGGCCGACAACCCAAGCTGCCGCATCGCGGCCCGCAGCAGCGCGCGGCACTCCGCCGTAAGGCGGCAGTGGTTGCGGATGTCGGCCGCGGTCATCGACCCGTTGCACGGGGTGCCCGTTCTGCGGGTTTCGAGCCCCCAGCGCCCGGCCGCAGCCGGTGACCCGGGCGGCGCCAGCCGGCCCGCCTGGATCGCGCGGGCGGCCGACACGCGCTCGCGCACCGCGGCCGACGGCTCGGCCGGGTGGTCGTCCATCAGCTTGGCCTCGTCGACCCGCGGCACTTCGAGGTGCAGGTCGATGCGGTCGAGGAGGGGGCCGCTGATCCGCCGCGCGTACCGCTGGACCGTGGCCAGCGCGCACGTGCACGCGCGCCGTGTGTCGCCGAGGTACCCGCACGGGCACGGGTTGCGGGCGCCCACGAGCATGAAGCTCGCCGGGAAGGTGGCCGAACCGGAGGCCCGGGAGATCGTGATCTGGCGGTCCTCGAGCGGCTGGCGAAGCGCCTCGAGCAGCCGCGGACCGAACTCCGGCAGCTCGTCGAGGAACAACACCCCGTGATGCGCCAGCGACACCTCGCCGGGGCGCGGGATCGGGCCGCCGCCGAGCAAGCCGGCGCTGCTGATGGTGTGGTGCGGGCTGCGGAACGGGCGCTCGCGGATCATCGGCGCGTTGGGCTCCAGCGTGCCGGCGACGGAGCACACGGCCGTCACGTCGAGGGCTTCCTCGGGCAACAAGGGGGGCAGGATCGACGGCAAGGCGTGGGCCAGCATCGTCTTCCCCGAGCCGGGCGGGCCCGACATCAGCACGTTGTGTCCACCTGCCGCGGCGATCTCGAGGGCCCGGCGCGCGTGCTCCTGGCCGCGCACATGGGTCAGGTCCACCGCGTACACCGGTGCGGCCTCGTTCCAAGCGGGCGGCGCGACAGGCGGCAACAGCCGATCGCCGGCCAGGTGGAGCACCAGCCCGCCGACATCCGGCGCCGCGACGACCTCGATGCCGGGGACAAGCCCGGCCTCGGCGGCATTGGCGGCCGGCACGATCAGGCGCCGAAAGCCGCGCGCGCGGGCCGTGGCGGCGATCGGCAAGACGCCTTGTGCCGGCCGCACGGTGCCGTCGAGCGCGATCTCGCCGACGACGAGCGTTTCCGTCAGGTTGGCCCGCAGCTGCTCGCTTGCCAGCAGGATGCCGAGCGCGATCGGGAGGTCGTAGGCCGGGCCGGCCTTGCGCACGTCGGCGGGTGCCAGGTTCACCGTGATGCGCGCCGCCGGATACCGGAAGCCCGCGTTGCGCAGCGCCGCGTAGAGACGGTCCTTGCTCTCGCGCACGGCGGGGTCGGGCAGGCCCACGATGGTCGTGTGCGGGAGCCCGTGATGGATGTCGACCTCGACCTGGACGATCTCGCCGTCGAGGCCGGTCAGCGCACAGCTCCAGGCGTGTGCCAGCACGGCTAGCCCTCGCCCCGAAACGAGGACAAGCCGAGATGCCCGGAGAGGCGCCCCGGGTGACGGCACGCGGGACGGCACGCGGGACGGCGCCGCGGACTGCCGGCAGCCTCGGCAGCGCCCGCGAGCAGATGGCGTGAGGAACGGGGCTGGGCAACGTGCATGATGCCAGCATAGCCGCTCCGGTGCGGTCGCACCATGGGCCGCGCGCCAACATGACGACACCTTCGCGACGACCCGGCGCCCACCCGGCGCCCGGCCGCCGGCCACCCGGCGGTGGATCGGGTGCCCGGGCACCCCCGATTGCGGTATACTCTCGGGCGAGCGGCGATCCTGTGGTATCATTTGTATTAAGGCTCGCTCGTCCCGACCGCGGAGGTCGACCATGATCACCCTGACTGCCCCACTGCCGGCCAGGCAGGCGTCCGAACCGCATCCCGATTCGAACGGCCATGCCGGCCCGACGGCGCGTGACGAGATCGTCTATCGCGTGCGCGGCGGAACCCCGCTCCAGGGCACGGTGACCGTCAACGGCGCCAAGAACGCAGCCCTCCCGATCATCGCCGCCACCTTGCTGACCGAGGACCCGTGCGTGATCGAGAACATGCCGGCGACGGCGGACATCCTGGTCATGTTGGAGGTGCTGCGCCATCTCGGCGCCGAGGCGGCGTTCGACGCGCGCGGGCGCCTGGTGGTTCGCGCGGCGCACATCCGCAGCCGCACGACACCCGAGGATCTTGCCCGGCGGCTGCGCGGGAGCTTTCTGGTGATGGGCCCGCTCCTCGCCAGGTTCGGCCAGGCGAGCGCCCCTCGCCCGGGCGGATGCAAGATTGGGGCCCGACCGATCGACGTGCCCGTCAAGGGGTTCAGCCAGCTCGGCGCCCAGGTCGCCGCCGTCGACGAGCGCTTCTCCGCCAGCGGCAGGCTCACCGGCGCCAACCTCGTGCTCGACTACCCCAGCCATACCGGCACCGAGAACCTGATCATGGCGGCCGTGCTGGCCGACGGGATCACCATCATCGAGAACGCCAGCACCGAGCCCGAGGTCTACGATCTCGTCGCATTCCTGCAGTCCATGGGGGCGCGGATCGCGTGGACCGGCCCGGCCACCGTGGCCATCCAGGGCGTGTCGCGCCTCCACGGCACGGTCTACCGCCTGATGCCGGATCGGCTGGAGGCCGGCACGTACCTCATCGCGGCCGCCATCACGGGCGGGGACATCCGTGTGCAACGCGTGGTGCCGCGCCACCTCCACGCCGTGACGGCCAAGCTCGAAGAGGCGGGCGCCACGGTTGAGCAGGGCGATCATTGGGTCCGCGTGCGGGTCGAGCGCCCGCTGGCCGCGGTCGACATCCACACGTACCTCTATCCCGGGTTCCCGACCGATCTCCAGCAGCCGTTCGGCGCCCTGCTCACCCAGGCGAGCGGCGAGAGCCTTGTCCAGGAGACGATGTTCGAGGATCGCCTGCGCTACATCGACGAGCTGGCGCGCATGGGCGCCAACGTGACGCGGCAGGGCCAGATCGCGTGCATCCGCGGCCCCTCGCGCCTGCACGGCGCCGAGGTCTGGGCGCTCGACCTCCGTGCCGGCGCCGCCGTCGTCCTGGCCGGCCTCGTGGCCGATGGCGAGACGCTCGTTCGCGACGGACAGTACATCGAACGCGGCTATTGCGGCTTCGCCGAGACGCTCCAGGCGCTGGGCGCCCACGTGGTGGTCGAGCGGCGCGCGGACGCCGCCTGAGCGCGGCGACTGCCGGTGGCCCGCCTCCCGGGCCGCCCGCGAAGTTGCCGGCCGGGGGGGGCATCGCTAGAGTTGGGACCGGTCCTGTGCGCTTGCGCGCGACCGCACTACCGCGACATGCCGCACGTCGGCCACGGAGGAGAGATGTTCACGCGCCATATCGGCATCGACCTCGGCACGGTCAACGTGCTGGTGCACGAACGCGGCCGCGGGATTGTACTGAAGGAGCCGTCGGTCGTCGCGATCTCGGTCGGCGACAGCCGCATCATGGCGGTCGGCGAGGAAGCGCAGGCGATGCTCGGGCGGACGCCCGACACCATCGAGGTGTCGCGCCCGCTGCGCGACGGCGTCATCGCCGACTACGTCGTCACCGAGGCGATGCTGCGCTACTTCATCACCAAGGTGTGCGGGCGCATGCCGTTCTTCAAGCCCGAGGTGATGATCAGCGTGCCGGTCGGGGTCACCAGCGTCGAGAGCCGTGCCGTGCGCGACGCGGCCGAGCAGGCCGGCGCCAAGGAGGCGCACCTCATCCCCGAGCCCTTGGCGGCCGCGCTCGGCGCCGGCCTGCCGGTAGGCACGCCGACGGGCAACATGGTGCTGAACATGGGCGGTGGCACCAGCGAGGCGGCCGTCGTCGCGGTCAACGGCATCGTGGTCGCCAGCTCCGTCCGCGTCGGTGGCAACCGCATCGACGAGCAGGTCGCGGCGTACGTCAAGCGCAAGTACAACTTGATGATCGGCGACCGCACGGCCGAGGAGATCAAGATCGAGATCGGCAGCGCCATCAAGCCCGACGTGCCCGAGGACGAGCTGTCCATGGAGGTGCGCGGCCGCGACCAGGTGACCGGGCTGCCGAAGACCATCACGATGAAATCCGGCGAGGTGACCGAGGCCATCGCCGACGCGCTGCAGGCGATCATCAACGTCACGCGCGAGGTGCTGGAGCGCACGCCTCCCGAGCTGGTCAGCGACATCATCGACCGCGGCGTGGTCATGACCGGCGGCAGCGCGCAGCTGCGCGATCTCGACGTGTTGCTCACCGAGGAGATCGGGGTGCCGTTCTACGTCGCCGAAGACCCGATGGCCTGCGTGGCGCTCGGCGCCGGCCGGGCGCTCGAGAGCTACGCCTTGATCCGCCGCACCCTGCCGGCGCTCAGCTCGTAGCGGCGCGGCCGGCCGACGCGGGTTGGGCCGCCGACCGGGCCGGGCCGTCGCGTCTCGATGCCTTGCCGGCCCAAGCGGCATCGTCTATGATTAATGTTTGCGCCAACCGGCCATCCCATGCCCATCGGCGTCGCCGATGCACTCTTGACCGCGACGCCGACATCCGCCGCCGTGCGCGTCGATGCGCCCGCAGCGGGTGACGGACAACACCACACGTTTAGGGGAGACACAGCATGAAGCGGACGTGGCAGCCCAAGAAGATCAAGCGACTGCGCAAGCACGGCTTTCGCCGTCGCATGTCCACAGCCGACGGCCGGAAGGTCTTGCAGCGCCGCCGGAAGCATGGGCGCAAGGTGTTGACCGTTCAACCGCACGAAAAGTAGCACGAGCTTGCGGTTACGTGCGCCACGTCGTGCAGCGCGACGCGCGGTTGCGCGCATCGGAGGATTTCAGGCGGGTGCAAGCCGAGGGCCGGTCGTGGCCGCATCGCTTGCTGATCCTCTTGGCCGCTCCGGGCGTCGACCCGCGGTCCCCGACCCGTGTCGGCATCGTCGCCAGCAAGCGGGTGGGTAACGCCGTGGTGCGCAATCGCACGCGCCGCCGCCTGCGCGAGGTCATGCGGCTGCGGCTGTGCCGGGTCGCGCCGGGTTGGGATCTCGTGTTCGTCGTGCGCGCGGCGGCGGCCGGCGCCCCGCAGGCGGCGCTGGTGGCCGCGGTGGAGACGGTCCTCACACGGGCGGGGTTGCTGTCGGCGGAGGCCACATGCGGCGCCTCGCCCTCGGCCTGATCCGGTGCTACCAACGCACGCTGAGCCGGGTGCTGCCGTCGACGTGCAGGTTTCAACCGTCATGCTCGGAGTACGGCTACCTCGCGATCCAGCGGTACGGCATCGCGCGCGGGGGGTGGCTCGCCTTGCAGCGGATCGGGCGCTGCCATCCCTTTCATCCCGGAGGCTACGATCCGGTACCGTGATGCCCGCAACCATGGACGGCGTGCGCGAGCCTGCCGGAGCGCGGAAACGGCCACGGCGCTCCCGACTCCGGCGCCCGTGCGTCATGGTCACGGGCTCGGGCCGGCGCGAATCCACACGAGGAAGTGACGCTTGATTTTCCTGCTGTCCAATCCGTTCACGGGCATCCTCCACGAAGCGCTGGTGCTGCTCAACCAGTACGCGACCCAGTGGTTGCCGCTGCCACCGTCGATCTCGTCCTACAGCGTGGCCATCGTCACCATCGCGCTGCTCGTCAAGGTGGTGACGTATCCCCTGACCGCGGCGCAGCAGCGCTCGATGCGCAAGATGGCCGAGATCCAGCCCAAGATCCGCGAGCTGCAGGAGCTCCACAAGGACGACCGCGAGAAGTTCGCGCAGGCCCAGATGGAGCTGTTCCGGACGGCCGGCGTCAACCCGTTCGGCGGGTGCCTGCCGCTCGTCCTCCAGCTGGTGGTGCTGTTCGGGCTGTATCAGGCCATCAACCGGCTGCAGGTCGAGGGCGTGCTGGCCGGCCAACGCTTCCTATGGCTCCCCGATCTCTCGCTGTGCGAGCCCAACCCGTTCTGTCGCCCGGAGCTGGCGCTGCTGCCGGGGGCGATTCCCGTCCTGATCGTCGTCATGGTCGCATCGCAGATGCTGTACCAGCGCTACCTGACCCCGCCGTCGACCGACCCGCAGGCGCAGGCGATGGCGCAGACCATGAAGTACATGCCGCTGATCTTCGCGTTCGTGTTCATCACGCTGCCGTCCGGCCTGGTGCTCTACTACACCGCCTTCAACTTGATCAGCATCGCCCAGTACCTGCTCATCGACCGTCGCCTCAACCCGCCCGTCGCCCAACCGGCGGCGAGCGCGCCCAGCACCGCCACCCCAACGGTTTCACGGAAGGAAACGCGCAATGACATCGTCCAGTCCCGCCGACAGCGGCGGAAAGGAACAGGGAATTGAGGTCCGGGCCCGTACCGTCGACGAGGCCGTCGCCCGCGGCTTGGTGCGTCTCGGAGGGCTGAGCCGCTCCGAGGTCACGATCGAAGTCGTCAAGGAAGGGCGCAGCGGGGTGCTCGGCTTCGGGGCCGAGGAGGCCGTCGTTCGGATCATCCCTGGCGCGGCGGGCGCCGGATCCCGTCCCCCCGCCGATCGGCCGGCGGCCAGGACCGAACGGGCAAGGCCGGCCGAGCCGGCGGCGCCGCCTGCCGACCGGCCGGCGACCAGGTCGGAACGCGCTGGACCGGCCGAGCCGCCGGCGCCGGCTTCCGACCGGCCGGCGGTCAGGACGGAACGATCGAGACCGACGGAGTCGGTGGCCACCGACGCCGCACCACGCGCCACGCCCGTGGAGCGCCCGGTGGAGCGCCCGGTGGAACGTCCCGCGGCCGCCGAGCCGCCGGCGCCGCGTGCGACACCGGCCTCGCACCCCGCGCCCGACGCCCCGCGCGGGGCGCCGGCGATCACGGGCGCCCCCGACTTGGTGGCCACGCCGGAGGTGATCGCGGCCGCCACGGACATCGTGACGCGGCTGATCGGGCTCATGGGGTTCGATGACGTGACCGTGGAAGCGCGCAGCAGCCTCCTGCCGGTCACCGTCGACGAGGAGAACGCGCTCGTGCTCGTCATCCGCGGCCAGAGCGCCGATCGCCTGCTCACGCAGAGCGCGCGGTCGCTGTATGCCCTGCAGTTCCTGGCACGTCTGATGCTGAGCCGGCAGGTGCAAGGCTGGACCAACCTCCTGCTCGACGTCAACGACGACCGGGCGCACCGCATTCGCGAGATCTTCCAGATGGCGGAGCAGTCCGCCACCCTCGTCGAGCGCGAGGGCAAGCCGGTCTCGCTGCCGCCCATGACGCCCTACGAGCGGCGGGTGGTGCACCTGGCGCTTCGCGACCACACGTCGATCGCCACCCAGAGCATCGGCGCCGGGCCGGGCCGCAAGGTCACGGTGCGTCGCAAGGACCAGCTGTTGCCCAACCTGTAGGAGCCCGGCGTTCGCGGCGGCGGTGCACGGGCGCCGCCGCCGCGCGGGCCGCCGACCGGCCGGCGCAGAGCAACGAGGAGCAACGGTGCCACCCATTCGGCCGCGCCTGGCGGGAGCCACACGACCCGGGCCGCGTTCCGCCGCCGACCGCCTGGTCGGGCCGCGAGGCTCGGCCCGGATCGTGGTGCTGCTGCTGGGCGGCGCCGCGATCTTGACCGGTTGCGCCAATCCCTCGCCCACGCCGCCGCCCACGGCGACGGCGCTCCCCACGGCGACACCGACGGCGTCGGTCACGCCCACACCGACGGCCACGCCGTTCCCGCGCGACGCCGTTGCCGCGGTGGATCGCCTGAACCTGCGGGCCGGACCCGACGTGCTCCATCCGCCGCTCGGCGTGGTGAGGACGGCGACGCCCATGGCCGTGCTCGGCCGGACCGCCGACGGGGCGTGGCTGGCGGTCCGGCTGCCGGACCTGACCGAGGGCTGGTTGAGCACGGACGGGGTCGACCTGCGCCTCGATCCCGGCACGATTCCCACGCAGGCCACGCCGTCGCCGCCGCCGTCGCCGACACCGACCCCCACGCCCACGCCCACGGCGCCGCCGATGGATCCGGCGCTGCCGCTCGTGGTGGCCCCGCCGGCCATCGCCCAGGGCGACCCGGTGCTGGTGCGCCTCCGCGCCCCCGGCGCCGCCGCGGTCGTCGCGGCGTTCGACGGCCGTGAGGCGCGCCTGCAGCCCGTGGGCGGCGACGCGTTCGCGGCGGTCCTCGGCGCGGGGCTGGACATGCCGCCCGGATCGCACGAGCTCTTCGTGACCGCCATCGACGGCGCCGGCAACGCCGTGCCGCAGTCGGTCGCGGTGCGCGTCGAGCCCGTGCGGTTCGATGCGCGGCCGAACGCCATCCATCTCGGCGACGAGGCGGACGTGCTGCTCGACCCGGCGGTCAACGCGGCCGAGAACGCGCGACTCGATGGGCTCTGGGCGACCGGGCTGTCCGAGCGCCTGTGGAGCGGCGTCTGGCGGCGCCCGGTCACGGGCACGGTGTCGTCGCCGTTCGGGCAGCCGCGTGACTACAACGCGGGGGCGCTCACGGGGCGTCACCTCGGGCTCGACCTGCGCGGCGGGCGCGGCACGCCGATCCAGGCGCCGGCCCGCGGGCGCGTGGCGCTGGCCGAGCCGTTGACGATCCGCGGCAACGTGGTCTGGCTGGATCACGGCTGGGGGGTCTTTTCGGGCTACTTCCACCTCGACACCATCGCGGTGTCGATGGGGCAGGTGGTCGAACCCGGCACGATCCTGGGGGCCGTGGGTGCGACCGGCCGCGTGACGGCGCCGCACCTCCACTGGGAGGTGCGGGTGCAGGGGGTTCCTGTCAGCCCGGCACAATGGCTGCTGCGCGACGTCGGGGCCGTGCCGTAGGCGCACCTTCGACGCTGCGCCCTGCTTTTCCCATCCGTTTCCTCACCCACCGCACGGGGTGCGCCATGTCCGCGATGTTCCGCTGCCGGATCGTCCGAGCCCTGCCGCTGTTGGTGCTGTCGATCGCCTGGCCCGTGCGGCCGGACGCGGCGCCGGCATCGGCGGCAGGAGGCGGCCCGGGCGTTGCCACGGCCGCCACCGACGCCGGGGAGGGACGGCATGCCGGCGGCGCCAGCGGGGTGGCCTACACGCTTGCCGCCACCTGGTCCGAGGCGCCGCCGCGGCCGGGCCCCGGGCGATTTGCCGACGCCGGCGACATCGCGGCGACACCCGACGGCACGCTGCTCGTGCTCGACCGCCACCACAACGCCGTGCACATGCTCGGGGCCGACGGCGGGCCGCGCGCGTTGTGGCCCAATCCGGCCACGACGGTGGACGGCGGCAACTGGCAGTGGGTGCGTCTCGACACCGGCGTCGACGGCGCCGCCCACGTGCTGGCCCGCGGGGTGTTCGCAAAGGTAGACGGCCCGCCCGAGACGCGCTGGCGGGTCGACGTCCTCGACGGCGCCGGCGCACGCACGCGCGGGCTGGACCTGGGCTCGGTCGCGCCGGAGCGGTACGTCGACCTGGCGGTGCATCCCGACGGGCGGATCTACGTCACCCGGACCAACGGGAACGTCGTTCGCTCCGGGACGTATGCCATCGACGTGTTCAGCCCCGGGGGCGAGCGCCTGCGCTCGCTCGTGCCGCCCCAGCTCACCATCCCCATCAACCTCGATGTCGCCGGAGACGGCACGCTCTACGTCGTCGACCAGTGGCCGCACACCGGGGCGCCAGGGCCGGGCTCCGGCAAGGTCGACGGGGTTGCGATCTTCGGTCCCGACGAGGCCTATCGCGAGACCGTGCAGTTCAGCGGCGCCATGGATGTCGCCGTCGGCCCGGCCGGCGTGTTCGTCAGCCGCGACAACGGCGTGTACGCGCTCCGGTCGCGCCAGCCGCTGTACGCCGGGCCTACCGTCCAGAAGAGCCCGTACCGTCTGCCCGCTCTGGGGACGCCGACCATGTTCTCGCTGGCCGTGCCGGCCGCAGGCCCGTCGCGGCTGGTCGCGTCGATGTCGCACTGCACCTACCAAGGCGTGGTCGCCTTCGCCCGGCCCGAGGCCGGCGCGGCCCCGGTCTACCACGGGGCCCTGGACCTGCCGGTGCTCCGCGGGCCGGTGTACCCCCTGCGCGCGGCGTTCGGGGCGCGGCTCGAGCTGCTCCAGGGCCGCTTCGAGCCCCTGCCGCCCGGTGAAGGCAGCGCAGCGTTTGCCAGCCAGCTGTACACGACCGCGCCCCAGACCGTCCAGCACTGGGGTTCGGACGGTGCGCTCCTCGGCCAGCTCGGGCTGTGCGGGATGTGGAACGCCCCGCAGGCCTATGCCGACGTCGCGGCCGACGGCGAGGACGTCTACAGCATCGACCACCAGCTGATCACGCACCGCCCCGACGACCATCCTCCGGCGTGGGAGAAGTACGCGCTCGAGCTCAGCCTCGACGTCACGGTGACGCCCCACCTGTCGGCGGTGGCGGCGGACGGCGGCGGAGCGGCCGTGCTCGACGTGGGGTCGAGCTCGGTCTTGATCGTCGACGACGCCGGCAAGCGGGTGGCGAGCTGGCCTTACGCGGCCGCCTCGCCGGACCCGTGGGCGCCGACCGACATCGCCATGGCCGGCGACCGCGTGGTCCTGGCCTCCGGAAACGATGGCGAGCTCCGGATGTTCGGACGCGACGGCGCGCCCGTGGCCCGCTGGAAGGCGCCGCGTCCGATCCGCGGCGTTGCGATCGCGCCGGGCGGCGACGTGGTCGCCCTGGATCGCTTCGGGTGGGCGTACCACGTTGCGGTCGAGGCGGCGGCTGGGCCCGACGGCGGTGGGCCGCTGCACCGGGCACGGTTGGTGACCGCGTGGCCGATGCCGGATCGCACGGCCGTCGCGCGCGACATCGCGGTCGACCCCTCCGGTCGGGTGTACGTGCCGTGGGTCGACCTGGCGCCGGCCCCCGACGCGGTGGACGTCGCGCAACGGGTGCTGATCCGACGGGCCGGGGTGTGGGTGTTCCAGCCCTCGCGCGCGTCGACGCCGGTCGAGACGCCCGTGCTCACGACGTCCGGCCGGGCCGATTGCGTCGTGCGGGCCGACAGCGTGGCCGCCCCGCGCATCCTCGGGCTCGGCGCGTCGGCCACGGTCGAGCACCGCGTGGACGGTGCGTGCGCCGGTGCCGCCACCCTGCCGGTCCGGGTGGCGATCGTGTTCAACGCCTCGGAGTCGATGAACACCGACAACGGCCTCGAGCGCGCCAAGGTGGGCGTGATCGACCTGGTGAGCCGCCTGGATCCCGCGCGCACCGAGCTGGCGCTGATCGCGTTTGCAGACGGGGCCGCGGTGCAGGCCGCGTGCCCCTCCGGACCGGCCGATGTCCGGCCGGCCGTGGCCAACCTCGTCGCGGCCGGCGACACCGACTGGACGGGCGCGCTCGCACTGGCCGGCGCGGCGCTGGCGTGCCCCGGCGGCCGTCCCGACGTCGCGCGGCGGGTGGTGTTGATGGTGACCGACGGCGCACGCCCCGGCGCCGGCGACGACCCGTCGGCCGCGCTGGCGGCCCTGCGCGCGCAAGGGGTGGAGGTCTACAGCCAGCTTCACCCGTTCCTCCAGATCGCCGCGGACGACGTGCAGGCGGCAGTGGCCCTCGCCGGCGGCACGGACCGGGCCTTCACGGCCCACACGCCCGAGGGGTTGGACCGGCAGGCCGACCGCGTGGCCGGGCGCGCCACGGTGATCGACGTGCCGTTCGCCGCGCTCGAGGTCGGCGTCGACCTCGCACCGGACGTCGACTTCGTGCCGGGCTCGGCCGAGCCACCCGCGACGTTCGACCCCGCGGCGCGCACGCTGCGCTGGGGGCGCATGACCATGGAAGGGCCGAACCCGTCCGTGGTGGTCCGCTACCGGGTCACGCCGCGCCGCGCCGGGTCGTGGGTGGCGGTGTTGGCTGGCGGGGCGGCGGCGCTGCAAGGGGGCACGACCGCCGGAGGGCGCCTCGGGTTCCCGTTGCCCGCACTGCACGTCCGCGGAGCCTCCGAGGTGCTGCTCCCGCGGGTGGAGCGGCCGTAGCAGCGTGCGCCATCGGGCGGGGTCGTGGCGTCGCGATGGTATGATGTCTCGTCGCCGGTGCCGGTGGCCGCAAGCGCCGGCGCGCTGCGGCCAGCACGGCCGAGGCGGCGGAAGCCGAGGGTCGTCGGGACCCCGGGCGCGATGGGAAGTCAGCGGAGGGCGAAATGGCGCGCAAGTCGCGACCGGTCGAGGTCGACGTCAAGGATGCCGGGACGGTGGTGGTGGTGACGCCACCGGCGTCGGTCACGCTCCCCAAGGACGTGGCGGACATCGTGCGCCGCGCCGCCGCCGGCGCGGCGGGCGACGCGGACGCGGCGGGCCCGGACGCGGCGGGCGAGGACCGGGCATCGACGACCGAGCACCGCGTCGACATCGGCGGGCAGTCGGTGGCGTTCGTGGCGAGTGCCGGCACGTTGACCCTGAAGGACGAGGACGGCAAGCCCAAGGCGCGCATCTTCTACACGGCCTACGTCCGCCAGGACGCCGAAGGGCCGGCCCGCCGGCCGATCACCTTCACCTTCAACGGCGGTCCGGGCTCGTCGTCGGTCTGGCTGCACATGGGCGCGTTCGGGCCGCGGCGCGTGGTGCTGCCCGACGACGCGTCGCCGCCGCCGCCGCCGTACCGGCTCGCCGACAACGCCCACTCGATCCTCGACATCTCCGACCTGGTGTTCATCGACCCCGTCAGCACGGGCTACAGCCGCGCGGTCACGGGCGAGGATCCCAAGCAGTACCACGGCGTCACCCCGGACGTCGAGTCGGTCGGGGAGTTCATCCGGCTCTACGTCACGCGCCACCGGCGCTGGGGATCCCCCAAGTTCCTGGCCGGCGAGAGCTACGGCACGACGCGGGCGGCCAACCTCGTCAACCACATGCAGGACCGCCACGGCATGTTCTTCAACGGTGTCCTGCTCATCTCGTCGGTCCTGCACTTCCAGACCATCTTGTTCGGGCCGGACAACGACCTGCCGTACATCCTCTACCTGCCCGGCTATGCCGCCACCGCCTGGTACCACGGCCGCCTGGCGCCGGCGCTGCAGGGCGACGGCTCGTCGGCGGCGCTCCGGGCGCTGCTCGATCGCGCCGAGGCGTTCGCCCTCGGCGACTACGCGTCCGCGCTGCTCCGGGGCAGCCGTCTGGCCGGCGGCGAACGGACGCGCGTCGCGGCCGAGATCGCGGCGCTGACCGGCCTGTCGGAGGACTTCGTCCTGCGCTGCGACCTTCGCATCCGGCTCGACCGGTTCGCCAAGGAGCTGCGGCGGGCCGATGGGCGCACCGTGGGCCGGCTCGACAGCCGCTTCACGGGCATCGACCGCGACACAGCCGGCGAGGCGTTCGAGTACGACCCCAGCTACTCGGCGATCCAGGGGGTCTACACCGCGGCGGTCAACCACCACGTCCGCGCGGAGCTCGGCTACGAGAGCGACTTGCCCTACGAGATCCTGACCGACAAGGTGCACCCGTGGGACTACGATACGGCGCGCAACCGCTATCTCGACGTCGCCGAGCCGCTCCGCCGGGCGATGACGCGCAACCCCCACCTGCGGGTGTTCGTGGGGAGCGGCTACTATGACCTCGCCACGCCGTACTGCGCCACCGAGCACACCTTCAGCCATCTCGGGCTGGACCCGTCGCTCGACGGGAACGTCCAGATGGCCTCCTACGAGGCCGGGCACATGATGTACGTGCACACACCGTCGCTCGCCAAGCTCAAGGCCGACCTCTCGGCATTCTATGGGGCGGCGGTCGGCGGCGACGCGCCGGCGTAGCCGCGCGCGGCGACGGGCGGACCGCGCACGTGTCCTGGGCATACCCGATTCCCGCCGGTCGGCACCGGGTCGAGCTCGTCGTCCAGCGCTCGCGCTTCGTCGCGACGGCGGACCATGCCCCCACGGTCGCGGCGGCGAAGGCCCTGCTCGAGGTCGTCCGGCGCGAGCTCCCGGACGCCACGCACCACGTGCACGCGTTCGCGGTGGGGCACGGCGCCAGCGTGATCCACGGGTCCGGCGACGACGGCGAGCCGCCGGGCACCGCGGGCCGACCGACCCTGGCGGTCGTCGCCGGCAGCGGCCTCGGCGACGTGTGCGTGGTCACCGCACGCTACTTCGGCGGCATCAAGCTCGGCACGGGCGGGCTGGTCAAGGCCTACACCGAAGCGGCCCAGCACGTGCTCGCCGAGGTGCCCCGCGGCGTCCACGAGGTGCGCCGGGTGGTGCGCCTGACGGTCCCTTACGGGCTGTACGCGTCGGTGTCGAGGGTGATCGAGGCCCACGGCGGGCGGCTCCGCGGCACGGACTTCGCGGTGGACGTCGGCCTCACGGCCGACTTCCCCGTCGACCGCGTCGCCGGCTTCGCGGCGGCGGTCGCCGAGCTCTCGTCAGGACGCGTGGCGGTGGACCTCGCCGACGCCTGACGTCCGTTCGGTGCCGCTCGACAGCGCCTCGGCGAGCTTCCGGATGCCGCCGAGGTCGCGTTTGCCCGTGCCGAGCGTGGGGATGGCGTCG
>WBZR01000542.1_pt1 | contig 59140 bp, 42 predicted proteins | sample 5204231 | NCBI WGS metagenome assembly WBZR01 (sample SAMN12412403, study PRJNA552823) | activated sludge metagenome | isolation source: activated sludge from anammox sidestream of wastewater treatment plant... | place: USA: Virginia | collected 2017-08 | reverse complement strand
CTATCGCTTTGCTCATTTTACTATGGTTATAGTTGCCATCGATAGCCACTACTTTGAAGTACAATTGACGGGATAGCGTCTGAAGCGTTGTTTTATACATGAATGTAGTGTCAGGAATGACTTCGGATACAGCAGAGAATGCGTGGTCGATTCGATTGGCCATAAATACCTTATAACCCTGCATTTTTTTCTCTTTGGTGTCCGGTCTCCAGTTCAAGGTAATCCATCCGGTCGAATCGATGGTAGCAGATACTAGCTGCGGTGCATCGGGGGCAATGGTATCGGCGACAAAGACATAGACCGAATTACTATAACTTGCATTGCTTGCAGTGTCCAGGAGCATCAGACGGTAGTATGCCGACTGGAAACCTTTGGGCAGAATGAGCGAAGCACTGGTCGCTTTCGGCGAGATCATATCCGCTATAGCCAGGGTGTCAGCAGCCATATTGTCGTCACCCTGTAACATGTAATATCCTTTGAGATCCACATCTTTACATGCTTTCCAGCTGAAAGTCACCTTGCTGTCGCTGCGTTTGAAATCAAGCTGTACCACCTTAGGAGGCGTCCTGTCCACACTCATTGCTGAGACCGTGTCGGCATACATAATGTGCTCGCCAAAAGCATTGACGCCGGTCAGTCGGTAATAATATGGCTTATAATACGTAGGAATAGAATCCATAAAACCAAACATGGTCTCTTCATCCGTCGTATCGACCGGTGGAAGGTATATATTTTTATTTACTCGGGTAAAAACCTTTTTGTCGCTGCTTCTTTCTATCCAGTATCCAATGAATGGACTACCATTTTGCGCCCATTTTAGGAATATATAGCCGTCGTAATTTTCTGTTTTGAGCCCTTTAAATGTTTCGTTTGCGTATATATCATGCCCCAGGACAAATACATAGCCTGTATCGAGGATGGCAAGTCCCGGTAAATGTTTGCCAGGATAGATCCGATAAACATACTTTTTAGCGGAATCGACTTTGATGGCGTCGTCAAAGGCAAGGCCGGCGGATTGCGCTCCGGAAGGGCTGATGGCCGAATACAGGGAAATAATCAAATGTTTGTTTTGGCGTTCCTGCTCCTGAATCTCTGCCATTTGAAAAAGATTGAGACCTTCCGGATAATTGGATCGTCCGTACATAGCCTGAGCTATGATCAGCCTGGCCGTATCTTCTTTATATTCCGGCTTATTGAAAGTGCTCAAAGGCCAGGCACGGACAGTATCTTTGGTAATCCGTTGCCAGCCACCCTCCGCCTTATCATTGGCATCGAGAATCAAGCGGTCTATCAGTACGCCACCTTTGTATAGATTACTGAATATACCGGCATCCGCGACGTTCCATCGCAGCGAGATATGGTCGTGGTATGGCTTTCCAACTCCGGTAATACGGACTTTAGGCAGTTCTTGTTTTATCTTTTTTTGCGAGAAAGCATGATTAAAAGAAAAAACCAATAATATTACGAACCAGACGTTATATTTTAAATATTTCATTTTTATTCAATTTGATTGGTTATTGAATTTTATTATCTCTTTCCCTGGAAGAATCCTCCCAGGTTCAGGTTCTTAATCGAGCCGTTATTGATTGATGTTGTGATAGTTTTTGAGACACCTTCCCAGATTATCGGATTTCCGGGGCCACCACCAACAGGTACGCCCGGGTGGGTTGATCCGCCTTTGGGATTATCTCCCCAGTTGACGCCCCATTGGGTCTTTTTATTTATCTCTTTTTGGATAATAGAAGTATAGGACGGTTCGCCCTTGCCAACATCATCCAGATGAGAAGGTTTAAAATGTGAATTGACAACAATAGGTTTTCTGAAAAATGAATTAATAGAAGTAAAACTAACCGGCAAACTAGCTAAACCAGTCAGATTGTACGATTTCAATGCTGAACTTTGGCCCGGAGAATTGCTTCCACTACTAATTTGATTATTAGTGTTGTTTCCAAAACCAGGTACTTTATTTGGTATAGGGATACGATTTATTTTGCCTATTTGAGATTCATTATAACTGTATATAGGGCCGCCAGGGCTAATTACAATTGTAATTGAACCCGGGGTAGTGTACTTAGTAGGCGGGGATGTTGGGACATCTTTAAATGTTATCTGAGAAAGTGGTAAACCTGTTTGTTCTGCAATAAACGGTATTAATGGTTTAGCACAATCCGCATAACTAGTCAGAATTTCACCTTTATATATATTATCGATTAAAACTACCGGAAGATCTGGATAGTTTGGATCATATCCCGCCCCAAATACTTCTTCTGATGAGCTCCAATCTAAATCTGCCTTATTAAAACGCTCACCACCGTATGCAATATTTACATAAAAATTAAAACTTGATATATCGCCTATACGAATATTATATGGAGGAGGTGCAGATTGTTCAAGACCGAGAATCGACTTAAAGTTTGCCAAATTTTTGCTTTTTGAATTTTCGGAAGATATAGAACCTCCATTGGCACGAGATGGCTTTATTGATTCAATCGTCTCGGCCGCAAATTTCTCCTGATATGTTTTGTATTTGCTCGTATGGAAACTGAATCCACCACATATAAACTCACCGCTACCTAATGAATTGGTCATATTCGATAATCTGTAAGTCTGTACGTTAATAGTCGTCGAGCCATCATAAACATTTTGTTCACGATGCGAGCTTATCGCGCCACCACTTGTCTTCTTAGGAGGCTTGGCAATTAACAGAATGGTATAATCTTTATCGTTCTGGAGCTGAACATTGTCAAGAGTCCATCGACTACAAAGTTGATTCCGCTTTGCCAAAGACACTACAAATGTTGGCTTAACTTCAGTCATAGTAACTGATACATCGTTGCCCGATCTTACTCCATTGACAAATATTCTGGCTGAATAGGTCGTACCGGGAGGATATTTAAAGAACTTTTCTTTGGTGATGGTCTTTTTCGTTTCTAAGTAAATCTTTCCGTTGTTACTGCCAAATTCCTGTGTCAAAGCGGAAGGATGTCCATGAAGGGGGGCGGTATATGCATACCAATTGAGAGGAATGGCTGCATAGCCGGAATCTGTTTTGAATGTTGTGTCTTTTAATTGGAAAGCATCCATTTTTGTATTACGAAACTTTATAAAGTCGTAAACTTCCAAATAGGGAGATCCTCCTCCTTTATAAATACATTCCTTCATTTTTGCCTTTACCCCTAAGTGGTATTTTGTATCTTTTTCCAAGTGGTTAGTGCTATACACTAAAGTCTTATCATCGTTGGTTATCCTTCTCATTTGTGTAGTTACATCCTGACCATTGAGTATGACAGTAAGGCATGACTCATCGAACAGGAAGTAACGCTTTTTAGGTTCGCCGGTTTTTTCATTTGCCTGCTCGAAATCGTCCACCTCAAAGTATCCGTTAATGTATTTGGGAGATTCATTTAAATCTTTAATTCGACCTCCCACCTTGATGTTAAACACGACTCCGGGCACAGCATCTACTGTCACTTTTTCATTACTTGGGACAGCCGGAATCAGGTTGGAAATAATCTCTACACCGCCAAAGACACTCGATGCCGAATTTTTACATTCCTCTCCGATAGCAAATTGGAAGTTGAAATTGCCGTCGATCATACCATTTAAAATATTAAAGTACCCGCCAAAAACTCCTTTTACAAAGTTAGGATTGGGCAGTCCGGCAGTTATGATGGCAGCAGCGCCGGCTTCAAATATTGTGAATTCTCCACTGACCAGTAGCAAATCTACGTTGATACCGACTGCAGCGCGTGCACCAAAGTAGGCTTGTCCACGTGCATACCAGCCCCCAGGCCCTCCGGCAGAATTTACATTGTCACAACTCACATCAGGATTAATCGACAAGTCGAAACCGGCGATAGCGGCAAATTTGGCAAAAAACATCAGGAATTCGTATTTTTTATTCCAGTTACCTACCTCTATTTTTGCTCCCAAGATTAGTCCCTTATTTTTACCTTCAGGATTGTATGCGCGCTCTCCTTGAGTGGGATTATGAAGTTTGTTTAGTTGGTTTTTTCCCTCATAGCCTTTTGCTTCGTAACCAACGAGAGCCTTTACATCATCAGGTATTTCCGGCATATTATCGATGATACTGCCTACTTCAAAATAGGACTTACCTGAAACAAAGTTGAGTAGAGTTACTGTATTCGGTCCGGGAACTGTCCTTTCAGGAGTACCTATCTTGAGATACCAACCATACTGCCCATTAGGTGTATTGCCGTAAAAGAACTGCCCGCCTCCGGTCGCGTGGAGGATGCTATAATCATCTACATTGGGTACGCCCATTTCAAGTATAAGAGTTGATTCAAAATACCCTTCACCGGGATTGATGTCAATCGTAATGTTACCCGCACCGGTTGAGTAACTCCTTCTTGATAATAATGGTTTACTAACATCCGTAAGGATACGTGCCTCTCCGGTGATCAAAATCTGTTGAAGTCCGAAAGTTTGTGTGTTGAACTCTAATGTTAATGTAGCATTTGCATCTAAGGTATTCCGACTGGTCAGCCCGAACAATATAGTAGCGTTCAACCCGAATGAATTACGTTGAGGAGTCAGCGTGATGCCTGCGGGGTTGAAATCGAGCAGGGCAAGTGGATCGGCATCGGGTTTAGGATCGTGCGTGCTTTTATACGTAGGCAGAAGTGTATTTTGGTCGGCAGTTTTCGTTTGTACAGGGACTTGTGTGGCATTCGGCAAATCGCCTGTCATTTTCATGTTATAGTAGGCTCCTCCTCCAAATCCGTAGATAGCCAAAGGTACGGGTGGCGCAAAGGTAATGCCGGCCTGACCAAAGTCGCACAGGGCATTGAAGTCGAAGTACTTATAGCTCCCGATATTGTCTGATTTGGTGCCGAATCTGGCGCGCATATTGACAGTTACCAATTTTGCGATTTGTGTTTCCAATGCACCTACAAAACCTTCATCCACATTTCCACCACGAGTGTTATTGTAATATTTTACAGCACCGGTTAGCTTAAATGCACCGAAATCTAGTCCGACACCAAAATTAATCTCGTTGATTTTACCTCCGATACCGTCCCATTTAATAAAGTCGGTACTTTTAGTTATCTTTGAAGAAAGAGTAAAAGATGCATTTGCTTTCATCTTCATTACTTCCTGTATTAGATCCAACTTGCCTAAGAATTCTAGTCCCACATCCACAGACGACGTAGAAGTAACATTGACAACGACCTTAGGTCTTTCGATCGTAAAATCAAAGCCTGCTACTCCTTTTTGGGGTGATGCGAAAGTGCAACTGAAATCTTTCTCATCCCAGAAAGGTGACTTGGTCATGAATTTTAAATTATTGAATGTTAGATCAGGCAAGAGCAAGCTTCCCAATCCTTCCAGCGGTGTCATTTCCCCTGAAGGAGAGGGGTCGTTTATGATGGAAACTTTACCGTTTAATTCGGCTTTTGCATAGGCGCCGGAATTACCTTCTCCACTTTTAATTATTATAGAACTGTTTGAATCTATTTTAACCTTCATCACCAATACATCAAAGATCAGATCTTCTTTAGGCTTCACGACGAAACTGTAGTCAAAGCTGCCATTTGCAGTGGTCAGATTAGCGGAATAATCCAATTGGTTTTTTTTGTTGTCGTAGCGTGTACTGGCCGGTAAAACAAACTTACCATCCATAGAGCTTTTTTTGAAGCCTGATTTGAAAAACACGATATTGACCTTATCGATGGAAGCGTGCCAGCCGTCTAAAGAGCCTTTGCCAATTTCAAGCAAGGTATTGCTGTTGGCAATAGTGCCTGTAAAGCCATTGGAGTCAAACAATAATCCTGATGCTATGACACTTATCTTTCCATTATTACCGGTGTTCTTAATGATCTCAGGAAGAAAAGCCTCGATCTGTTCTATATAAAATCCATGCCATGTGAGCAAGGAGGTGTTGATAGACGACTCTCCGGGATAGGAAAACTGAGCAGGTATGCCGGGTGGATTTTCTTTGTCAGAATGGTCATAATACATTTTTCGGTTACCAAGGTCAAATGCAATGGATGACATGCCGGACACATTGAATTTTGGCAGGGATACCTCGGCCATCCAATTGTTCCAGCCTTCGGTGGTGGTTGCTTTTAGTCCGGCTTTGATCGGAGTATTGGTATTATACACCACAAGGCTTCCTGCAGGGAATAGGTAGTCCGCCTCTATACTCAATTTTTTGAATCCATTTTTATCGATCACCAGGCTTGTACCATCACTGTTGTCAGAAGGTTTTTTGAGGGTTAGATTGATGGCAGGGATTTCAAAGTCTTTGCTCAGATAAAGTGTGGCATCTTTGCAGAAACTGTTTTTATTGATACAGACATTTTTTGCACTCAATCCCAGCACTTTATCACCGTCAGGGATATCGACAGCTGCTGCTGCTGACATCCAGGCCCGTTGGGCGTCAAAATAAATGTTGACAATAGCTACCAGCGCCGGATCCTGATCGAGACCTATCGGCAGGTCAAAGCTGGCTAAATTGCCCAGGTTGTTAACCATTTTGTTTACGTGACTTGCAAAATAATTCTGGAGATCACGTGCTTCTGCCTCACCCACTTGAAGATTTGGAACAGAAGGACGAGGGTCGGGAACGATGTTGGGTGCGTCGGATGAGACTCGACCTTTTACCAGACCGCCCTTCAATTTCAATATTCCATTACTGTTGACAATTTCTATTTTTGAAAATTCGACATTGAGTTTGGCAGAGTTTAAAAATGGCATTGGAATAGTTCCCGTACCACTCAATAACCCACCATCAGGCTGTGATGTGGCTACTGTCATGGTGAAAGCTCCAACTTCAATTTCCATGCCGGCAGTTATAGATCCCGGCGCAACAGCGGTTCCGGAAGGTATGTCCATTTTACAATCTTCGCAATCAGGGGTAAACAGAGGATCGGCGCCGGCTGAAAAGGCCACTATTCCCCCATTATCGTCAAATAATGCACATTTATAGTAAAAAGCATGGACTTCACTTTGTCCATTATTTCGGAAAGGGACGTTGTTGACATCATCGTAAGCCTGTACCATGACGGCATATTTCCTGCCGTCTGCAAGAGCCTGTTCTCCATGAGCTCCGTATAAATACATGGTACCGACGATCTCATCCTGCTCGAAAAACAGTGGAAGAGCAGGATTCATAAATGCGTCATTGGCATTCTGATTGCCCATCACTTCTATCATGCGCAGGCGATATCTTATGGTTGGAGAGGCGGTTCCCGGAGGCGGTGTCCAGGTGATGGGATAAATATAACCCTGCGTCCTACAGTTGACCGTGTCTATTCCGGAATTGCTCTCGGGTGATACCGGCTTCAACAATGTAGGCGGCTCGAGGCTGCTGACCGTGAATATGTTGCTGCAACCCATGCCTTCGACACTAAGAGGCTGGTTGCTATCATAATCATATACGGAGACACAAAACCGATAACTTCCTTCCGGCAAGCCACCAATTTGAATGGCTTGCGACTCGGTTATACCGATGTATTCCAAAGCCGTAAAATCATAAAACACTTCAGCATCATATCCACTGAAATTCTTGACCTCACCCGGCCCCAACTCCAGGGCAGAAGGACTTTTAAAATTGTCCGACACCTTGACGATGATGTTGTTGCTCACTCCTTCGATCCTCCCTCTCAGCTGGACTCTTTTCGTGGCAGCCGTCATATTGGTAATCGTCACGATCATCATACCGGGGTTTGATGCGATCTGACTAATCTTTGTAGGATATGGCGGGGCTACAATGACGGAAACGGAGATTTGCTGACTATATCCTTGTGTGATCAATCCATAAAAACAGGCCAATAGAATAAACAGTTTTTTCATGATATCAGGTTTTGAGTTTTTTAAAAGTTTAGGTTATAGGTAAGTTCTGACCTCGATTCTCTAAAATTGCGGTCCAGGATGATTCCATCAGTTTTTGCACGATTATTTGTCAGATAGAGATTCAACCGCAGCGATTGTTTTTTATCGATTTTATAATTGAGATTGCCATTCATGCTTATGATATTCGTCTTATTGGCTGTCAAATCCTTGCTGTTGGTCAGAGTGGTTGACAGTCCGGCATTCATTTTCTTTTTTAAGAAATTGTAATTCCCACCAAGAGAAAGGCTACTAAATGTATTTTTCCTGCCTTGTCCTTTGAGCCCGGTATAACCCAAACTGGTATATACGCTGACTCCTTTTTTAGGCAGGCTTACAGTATAGTTGACCATGTATTGATTGGTTTTGATGTTGTGAGACTCGGCGCTGTTTTCATAATATTGGTTAAAATCGCGCAAACTGTTGATACTGACCATGGGCATGATTATGTGTACAATTTCCGGACGTATAATCATATAGCGCGGCATCACCATAAATGTCTGAGTTGTCTGAACAATCCGGATTGAATCGTGGAAGGTCAGGGTTGTGGCCCGTTGATTGTCGGAATAGTTGGAATACACTAAATCTGTGGAGAAGGCTTTGGAAAATTGGATTCCGACATTGGCGGAGCCGATGACACGCTTATTTTCGGCTTGTTTTTGATCTTTCAGGTTATCATGCTGGAGACCCAGGCTCCCCGAAAACCGAAGTTTATCCTTGAACAGTGTAAAAGATGGTGCTACCGTCCAGTTTTCAAGATCTGAATTAAAGAAGTAAGCACCCATGCTTTTAAAATCCGGATCAATTCTCTTATAATTGAGTTTGAGTCCAAATTTTTTGGTCTCATACCCAATTGAAGCAGAAAAAGCAGTAAAAAACTCGGAAGAATAGTTGGGGTGGAATATATTGTTGGCTCTGTTGGCCAGCTGATTGGTCGTATCTACATCGAGACCGAAACGGAATCCAATGTCATTGGTGTAATAACTAACTGCACCATCCGTTTCAAATTTGACATTTTTAAATAACGTAAATTTTGCGCTATACCCTAATACATCGTTCGCCTCCGGAGTAATGAATCTCAATTTAGCAGGTATGAATTCAGGCTTCGAAGTACTGTCATCTTTGGCGTGCAGATAACTGAGTTCGAAATAATTTTTAGAAGAACCGTAGCCTAATTTTGCTGCATACCCTTTACGGGAAAAAGAAAATGGCACCAATGCACGAGTTGTTGTATCAATGGTCGTGCCCCGATTAAGCCGTCCATACATGAATCCGAATCGGAACTTGCCGGGTGTTAGTTCTAAACCTCCGCCCAACATGGTGTGTCCTGCAAGCGTATAGGGAGAATAGCTGATGTTTCGGTAGCCGATATGTGCGGTAATCCATTTGTATTTTGGACTCATACCGTATTGATTGAATGGCTGCTGAAATGAACGGTTTCCCTTGCTTAAGCTGAATGATGTGGGAATTGAGATCCCGTAAATATTGATTGTCGGGCTACCAGTGAGATAGTAATTGAAAGGCTCTCTTCGATTCTCTACTCCGGTCACGTTATAAAAAATAGCTCGGGCATTGATACTTCCGGATATACTAAATGGTTTTTGTTGTCCTATAGCTGTAAAATCCTGGGCCAATAATAAATTTAAGGTACAAATAATACAAATACAAGTTATTATTGTCGTTCTCATAGCAATAAAAATTAATCCTGCCGTAAAATTGGAAATAGACTAATTGATTGCCAAAATATAGTGACGAACGACAGATTTAAGTGATGAACGACCAATTTCTATCCTTAATTCAAGGGATATTTTGAAGTAAACTTTAGGAATTTGCATAATTTTTGCATTTTTCTTTATATTTGTTAAGCATTTATGAAAAATAATTGAGATACTGAGGAATGGAAACAAAAGTAAAATGTTTAATTATCGATGATAATGAGATAGACCGACTTATGATTCTTCATCAATTAAGAAATTATCCTGAAGCAGAAGTGCTGGGTGTTTTTGAAGAAGTTAAAACTGCAATATGCTCTGATGTCATTAAGTTGGCAGACGTTTTGTTTTTGGATATTGATATGCCCGATATGAATGGATTGGAGGCCCGCCGAATATTGATAGATGTTCCTATCTGCGTTTTTGTTACAGCGCACCCTGAATACGCAGCGGAAAGCTTTGAGTTAGAGACGCTTGATTATTTGGTCAAGCCTTTGTGTACCGACCGCTTTGCGGTAACTATGGGCAGGATACATGAATACATGAACATCCGTTCAAAATTATCCATGATCGAAACATCCCAAAATGAAGATACCATACTGATAAAAGATGGATTCAAGGTATCAAATATTCATTTGGGGAATATCATTTACCTAAACGCATTTCAAAATTATACTGCGATAATCACCGAGGAAGAAAAGCAATTTGTCCGTTCGACTCTGGGCAATCTTTTGAAAGTAAAAGAGTTTAAATTATTCCATCGCATTCATAAGAGTTATGCAGTGCAAAAAAAATTTGTCAGGAGCATAAGCTCGAATGAAATATTGCTGCAGAACGGTGAGCTTTTGCCTGTAGGAAGAACTTATAAGGAAGATGTCAGGATGCTGATTTAATATAGCTATTGAAATTGAATGAAAGAACATTCTCGCAGCCGACCGATCTTATCCCTATCTGAAAGGCTATATATTCAATCTAAGCTTTATATATGGGTTCTTATAGAAACATTTAATCCGTTTTCAAAAATTTGAACTGGAATAGCTTTCTAAAATTCAGAATAATAATTCAAACAATATAAATTCTACATATGCAATATTTATTCAGATTCTCTCTAAAAGCCCTGGTCTTCCTTGCTTTCCTAAGTATTCCAAGTTTGTTATCGGCACAGTCCAAAGTGGATTCATTGTTGAGTGTATTGAAGACCGAAACCAAAGATACGACACGGGTTAAGCTAATGTATATAATCGCTGAGGAATTTCAAAATTCTAATCTTGATCTGGCAAAACGTTATATCGAAGATGGTTTGGCATTATCAAAAAAGATAAGTTATAAAAAAGGTATCGCCACTATCCTCAGAAAAAAAGCAGAGCTACTTTTAGCCGGAGGGGAAGTAGATACGGCACTTGTATTGTTAAAACAAACGTGGGACATAATTAAAACTACAAATTACAATGATGAAAAGGTAATGGTTTTGCGCAATATAGGAAATGTCTATTATTTCCATGCCGAATATCCGGAAGCCTTAAAATATTATGAGCAAACGCTAAGAATGGCTCAGGATCTAAAAGACGACAAAGAAATAGGCATGGCATATGGCAACTTTGCAGCAGTGTTTGGCCAACAACGAGATTTTAAGAAAGGCATTGAATATGACCAAAAGGCTTTATATTACTTCCGTAAAACTGGAAATAAACTACGCATTGCTCAGGGATTACATTCAATTGGTGTAGACTATTTTAATATGGATTCTATAAATCAATCTGCCAAATATTTCAATGAAGCATTAATTTTATACAGAAAAATTAAGAATAAGGATGGAGAGGCAACGGCGCTGCAAAATTTGTCTTTGACTTACACCCATCTTCCAACAAGACTCAAATATCAATTAGAAGCGCAAGAGATTTGGGACAAATTCAATCCAAGGAGCCAACTTTCCATTACCAATCTTGGAAATATCGGAATAAATTATGCCAGACATTATGTGGATGATAGTATTCGTACGACTGGAAAACAAAAAAAAGAATATCTCATCAAAGCCGAATATTATTTAAATCGAGGGCTCGAATACAGTCGTAAGAATAATGATAAAAATGAGGAGTCTAATTTTCTGTACAATATTTCAGAACTTAAAGTTATGAAGAATGACTACAAAGCCGCATATCAATACATCACCGAATCTTATGAACTGAGCGATTCTATTTATTCTCAAGAAAATAAAAACAAGATAGCCGCAATTGAAAGCAAACGGGAAATAGAAAAACGGGACAATGAGATCGAAATAAGCCGGCTGGCATTAAGTAATGAGAGACGAACACGCTGGGCGCTGATCGGCGGCTCCATCCTCCTTTTCATCATCGGAGCCATGTTGTTGTACCAAAACAAACAACGTAAGAAAAACAATGATAAATTAAGAGAAATCAATGCTGAACTGGATGAAGCCAACCGCATCAATATGCGCTTTTTCAGTATTCTCAACCATGATCTGCGCAGTCCGGTATCCAATGTATTGTCATTCGTCAGGCTTCAGCAAAGTGCCGGTGATGCGATAGATGATGCAACAAAAAACCGACTGCAGGCTCAGACGATATCATCGGCAGAAAATCTGCTCAACTCTATGGAAGACCTCTTGCTGTGGAGCAAAGGACAGATGGAACAGTTTAAACCGGTGTACAAAGATGTCGCTGTATCGAAGCTGTTCGAAGATACCCAAAAACACTTTCAGTCGCTGAATAACGTTTCCCTGATATTTGAAAACCCGGAAGATTTGACGCTTCATACCGACGTGGATTATCTGAAGACCATTGTCCGCAATCTTACAGCCAATGCCGTGAAAGCCATGGGTCAGAATGAAGGAAGTCAAATAATTTGGCGTGCCTGGAGTGAAGGCAATGACCGTTATTTGTCCATCACTGACAATGGCCCGGGAGGTACAGAGGAACAATTCCGCGCATTGTACGACGAGACGGCTACTGTCGGCATCAAGACTGGACTTGGCCTGCATCTGATCCGCGATCTTGCCAAAGCCATTGATTGCAAAGTGGCTGTGCAAAGTAATCAGGGAGAAGGTACCAAAATCAAACTACAGTTTATACCTGTCGAAAGTAAGCGTGCAGTTTAAATTGATAACTGAGAGCGAAAGACTGGTATTGAAATTTCGGATTCTCCGGGTGGTTTCCGTTCTAAACTATCCAGTCTCATCTTAAATCGAATTTTACAACCCGAATGTACAACGGAAATAACAATAGTTTATTAAAAGGCAAAATGAAGTGTGTATTTTGGTGTCTTTTAGATGCTAAAAACGGATTCTTGCCTTTTGCGTTACGTTAAAATTCCAATTAAAATTTAAGATTCATCTATAAATGAAGGGAGTCCTATAATCTTCATAGCCAGCATAATTTGAATGCTCTTAATAAAACACCCTTCAAAAATATATTTCTCTATTCAAAACTCTAAAATCTCAAAGCGCCGAATACAATCCTTCAAACAACGCCTCCACCTTCGCTTTTATCTGGGCTGAAGTGCAGGTGTAATTATTTATAATCAGTGAAAAAACATATTCCTTACCGGAAGCTCCGGTGAGCAGCCCCGAAAAACTTCGTACCCGGTTCATGGAGCCGGTCTTGGCCTTAATTTTCCCTGCTGCCTTGGAATTTTTCATATATCCTTTCAATGTGCCTGATACTCCCGCCACCGGCAGCGCATCCGTCAAAACTCCGCCAATAGCCTTATCTTTCAACACTTCCTGTAAAAAGCCGGCAAAACTATAACTGGAGATGCAATTGAGTGTGGAAAGACCGCACCCGTCCGCCACCATAAAGCCCACACGCTGACCGGATTGTCTCTCCAGAAAATCAGTAAATGACTTCAATGCATCCTCAATCTTGCTGCCGGGTTTATTGACAGCATGGCAATACCTTACAATCCCTTCCGCATTGAGATTAAGACTTTTGAGCAAGGTTTCCCTCACGATATCTTTAAGGGGTGATGAATAGAAAGATTCAATCAGCATTCTTTTTCCATCCGGTAATGCACTAGTGAGCGACCCTGCAAACGAACGCGATTCAACGCCTGCCTCCGTCAATTTTTGCCGAAGCAGCAAGGCCGCCGTAGCAGGAGGATCAGGTTGACTTCCCTTGATCTCAAATATACTCGTTCCGGCTGGAATCGTCCCCCTTATGGCACGCTGATTTTGTAACGGACCGCCATAAATATACGCATTGTCACCGCTGTTCACACCTGCACAAAGTAAACTATTGGCAAAGTTCATTCCCGGAATATTAGGGTAAGTCGCACTGACCGACGGATTACCGCCCTGCTTCGTTTGTTTGAGTTTTACTTTGATTAGATTATCGAATATATTGAGCCCGTAATCACCCGCTGCGTAATAGTTGCCTATATCCGCCCATTGCCAGCTATCATAAATCCCCTCATCCGAAAGGAAGGACGCATCACCATAGACACGGCCTTCTACCTTTTTGATACCTTTCTTCTTGATGGACACAACCCATAGATTCAGAATCCGGTCGAGTTCCTGTTCGCCATTGGTCATTTCGGAACCGAGCGACGGATCGCCATAGCCCTTGATGATCAGGTCACCATGCAGGACACCGTCTTTATCGATATTTCCGGTATATTCCAGATCTGTCCTGAACCTGAAATCCTTGCCCAACGTCTTCAGACCATAGGCACAGGAAAGCAGTTTCATAGAACTGGCCGGAACAAGCGCTAGATGAGGATTGTGGGAATATAAAAGTCCACCTGAAGCCTTATCGATGATGGTAAAGCTCAGTCCGGCATTCTTGAGGGATGCGTCATTGGCCAATTTGTTTACCGCTGCCTTGACAGGCTGACCCATTACAGCATTATTCGCAAGCAAAAAATGTATGAAAAATATCGTTAGGTATCTGTAAAACAATGCATTAATACGATTGACCCTTTTGTATGAAAATTTATTCTTTATAGTATTTATATTCTGTATTGCCATAGCATCCAATCATTTAAATTACGCTGAGATTCCTCATACAGAGCCAATATTGAACAATGGGTCGCCGGAATAGACCACCGGTCGGTTGTTGACACATATAATGTAGCCGGAAGACTTACTGACTACAGGCTTGCTGACATTGCCCACCATATCATGGATCCAGCCCAGTAATTGACCCCTGACCACAGCACTTCCATTATCCACCTCAGGATAAAACAAGCCCGAGCAATTTGTCCTTAGCCATGACATCTTATGCAGGACACGGCTTTCCTGCACGTTGACGGGAAAATCGGCCATGCGGAGGTGATTCATTACCTTTTTCAGCCCATCAAGTGCTGTCTCCACTACAAAATTATCCACCCTCAACGTCTCGCCCCCCTCAAAGACGACGATAGGAATACCCATATCAAGCGCCATTTTCCGCAGAGAGTTTAGTAATGGCGATTTTTTTACGATGAATGGAGCATTGAAGGCCTGAGCCAGCTCAAAAGCAGAGTTGTGTCTGTCGGTAAACCGTATCTGAGGAAAATTAAATCTCGATTGACTTCCGGAATGAAAATCGATACCTGTAGTACAATAACGGAGCACCTGCCGTGTTAATATCCTGGCAATACGGGAGGCCATAGAGCCCGTGGATGAGCCCGGGAAGCTGCGATTGATATCCTTTCCATCCGTCGAATCCCGCGTAAAACTGATGAATCCAAATACATTGACCAATGGGATGGCAATCACCGAACCACATTGGAGTTCGTCGAAAAAGCCTTTATCCAAAGCCCTTCGCAACACCTCCATTCCATTGATCTCATCCCCATGGATTCCACCGGTCAGCAGTAAGACAGGACCCGGCTTTTCCGAACGAAATACATGCACATCCATATCCAGCCGTGTGCCAACGGGTAATTGACCTATCGGAATACGAACAACTGTTCGTTGCCCAGGAGAAATAAGTTCACCATTTATGTTAAAAAAATCGGTCATTTAGTTCTGGCAATATGATCACCATAGGCGACAATGGCTCCAGCCACATTGACTTTTGTCACCCCTTCAATTCCCTCGAGGCCGGGGCTGGCATTGACTTCAAGAATAACCGGACCTTCCTTGCTGCGCATAATATCCACTCCGGATACTTCCAAGCCCAATGTCTTTGACGCTGCCAGGACGACTTCTTGTTCCTCGGCAGTCAACTCAATGACCGTAGCAGTAGATCCGCGATGCATATTGCTTCGAAAATCGCCTTCCGGAGCCTTCCTCAACATGGTGGCGACTATCTTGCCATTGACTACGAAGGCCCGGATGTCCTGACCGGCGGATTCTTGAATAAACTTTTGAATGATGAATTTCTGTTGCATCCTCATAAAGGCTTCAGCAATGGCCACGCCGTTCTGAGCAGAATCCGACAGAATCACCCCAAGTCCATGGGTACTGTCCAACAACTTGATGACAGCAGGAAATTCAAACTCTCTTTTGATCAATTGACTGTCGCATTCCATCGGGCTCAATAGAGCGGTCTTTGGAATCGGCAATCCTTTTTGAGCCAACAATTGAAGGGCAACCAACTTATCTCTTGCCTGCAAAAGCGCTTGCGAAGTAGTCACAACCGGAATACCCTTCAGTTCAAACTGTCGAATGACAGCCGCACCGTAACTTGTGGCGGTAGAGCCGATCCTTGGCAATACCCAATCGGCTTTCACCTCCTGACCGGAATTATCCAATATATAAGAATCGTTGTTGTCGATGATCAAATTGCAGGTAAGAGGATCTACGACCTGAACATTATGACCGCGCTTTCTGCATTCCAGAATAAGCCTCTGCGTAGAATACAGGCCAATATTGCGAGATAAAATTAAGACTTTCATTTAGGTAAGTTTGCCCTGCAAAATGAGGATATTTTGTCAATTAAATCAATTTTTTTTCATTTTCAGGGCTAAAAATAAAAACAGGGAAGATAATGACCAATAAAATTTCGACCGGAATTGAGGTTTTAGTATTTATTCTTTCCTCTGCGCCTGATGTTGTGCACTAAAGCTCTGCCCACTATTGCAACATGGTTGAAAATCGTACTTGCCAACCCAAAATGATTTCTAAGTATAGCAAAACGGTCCTTGAGGGATTTCTTCCATTTTTTCTTTGAGACTCCGCCCGCAAGGTATTCAGCTATGATAAAGTCGGTCTTATGTGTCTTCTTTGCCTTATCCAGGAGGCGGATTGCCCAATCAATATCTGCACTGAGGTTCTGAAGAATAAAGGACGGTGTAATGTCCAACTTAGGTATCAGACCCTGATGACACACGATCATACCTCGTCTCATGTCCCTCCGTGATAAGTGGGATGGTAATTGGTGTACAGTGATCTCGGAGCGTGTGCCGAGGTGCCTTCGGTCATCATCGACAATCATCACCTCGCCATAGAGAACATCACAATCACCATCGACCGCCTTCAGCCTCTCCACTACCCTTTCGTCATAAGCCCGATCCCCGGCATTCAGAAACCATACATACCGACCGGAGGCAAGTTCAAGCCCTTTATTCATCGCATCGTATATACCCTTATCGGGTTCGGTGATCCACTTAGTGATGTGTTCGGAATATTCATCGATGATATTCAGGGTGTCGTCCTTCGATGCGCCATCAATGACGATGTACTCGTAGTCATCACAGGTTTGGTCAATGACGCTTTGAATGGTGCCTTCGAGAACGGAGGCCGCGTTGTAGCAAACGGTTACAATGGATAGGAAAGGTTGGTCCAATCAGAAATTTTTCCGCAAAAATAAGGGTAAATTACAGGATTGTCAAGGCAATTGACGTTTATTTATCCCGAAGGCATGTCTAAGTCGCAATATTTGGGCTATAATTTAAATTTGGAATTCTAAAACATCTGTTTTTTGCTCAATATCACGCCAGAGAATTATCTTTGACTTTTAATTCTAAAGTATCAAAATGAAACAAACCTTTAGCAAGCTGTGGCCGCATCTGGCTGCAATCGTCGGTATAGCATTGTTCTGTATTTTCTATTTCCTGCCTGAAAACTCGGAAAACAAGGTTCTCCCTCAGGGTGACGTTCAGCACTCACTGAGTATGCAGAGTGAAATAAGGAAGTATATGGCGGAAGAAGGCCGGGAAATACTATGGACCAACAGCATGTTTAGCGGGATGCCGAGCTACCAGATATTCGGAGGCAATGGTAAGACTTATGATTTTGTCCCCAGATTCGTCTATTCCACGATGCAATTGACCAAAGGCATTTCCAGTCCGACAGGCTTGTTGTTTGCCTGTTGTATTGGTTTTTATTTCATGATGCTTTGTTTCCGATTCAATTGGAAATATGCGTTAGCCGGCTCTATCCTGTTTGGAATGAGTACATCTTTTATGCATCTGATCGGCAACGGACACGTCAATAAGGTCATGGTGCTGGCACTTCTCGCCCCTACCATCGGGTCCATGTGGCTGATCTATCAAAAGAAATATTTGCTGGGTGCTGCATTGACGGCGCTCTTTGTCAACCTGCAAATTATGACCAATCACCCTCAAATAAGTTACTACTTTGCCTTTCTGGCCACATTTTTCGTCATCGGTGTCGGTATTCACCTGCTTAAGCAAAAGGAAATAAAGACTTTTCTGATAGGTACGGCACTACTGGCTATGTCGTCCCTCATCGGGGTGCTGCCCAATCTGCCAAAACTGCTCACTACCAAGGAATACAGCGAAGAGACGATCCGCGGTAAATCACTCATAGACAAGCCGGGTAAAGCGGGTGAAGGCCTCGATAAAGACTATGCTTTCAGTTGGTCGCTCAGCATCCCTGAATCCATGACCCATGTCATTCCGGATTTTATGGGCGGAGAAAGCTCCTCTTTCTTTGTAAGCGACCCGGAATCCCATTCCTTGCGCGCCCTGCAGAACATGAACAATCAAGAACTAGCGCAACAACTGGCTCAATCTACTTCCAAATACTTTGGTCAGCAACCATTTACAGCCGGTGCCTGGTACTGGGGTATAACGGTCGTCCTGTTTTTCTTCCTCGGATTCTTCAGCCTGAAAAGCTGGATTCGATGGTGGGGTCTTGGCTCTTTATTGTTTCTAGTGCTTTTGAGTTGGGGCAATCATTTTTCAGCCTTAAATTACTTCCTTTTCGATCATTTCCCGCTGTTCAACAAATTCAGAGCCGTATCCATGACCATCAACCTGGCACATTTGGTATTGATGCTCATCGGATTTCTTGGTTTGAGAGAATTCCTTGAGACTGATCAGGCCGGCAGGATGAAGGCCCTCAAAATGACCATGATTCCGGCCGGAATCATACTTCTACTTGGTTTTTATCAAGGTTGGATACATACCCTAACCTCGCCGATGGACGAAAAATTGGGTAATTATCCTGATCTAATCTCCGCATTGTATCAGGACAGGGCAGCAGCCGTGAGGGGTGACGTATGGCGTACCTTCTTCTTTATTGCCGCTTTCATTGGCTTCCTATACCTATTTATAAAGAATCAATGGAAAAACGTGGTTGCACTGGCAGCCATTGGTGTCCTGATTTTCATCGACCTTGTAAGCGTGGATAAGCGTTATCTGCCTAATTCCAAGTTTGTCCCTCAGTCTGATCTAAGCGCTTCCGAAGAGCCCAGACCTGTGGATAAAGAGATTATGCAGGATAAGAACCTGAGTTATCGCGTGGCTGATTTCACCGTAAATATGTTCAATGACGCCTTCCTGAGCAATTTCCATAAAAACGTGGGCGGTTATCATGCAGCCAAATTGGCCATCTACCAGGATGTAATCGACAAATACCTGACCAATCCGAAAGATTATTTCCACGTATATGGCATGTTGAATACGAAATACTTCATAGGCAGCGGTGCCGACAACCGTCTTTTTGCACAGCCAAATCCAGATGCTATGGGTAATGCATGGTTTGCGCGTGAACTCAAATGGGTGGACACACCTCAACAGGAGCTTGATGCACTTGGTGACACTGCCAACATCCACAGTGCCGTTGTAAACAAATCATTCAAATCTTCCATAAAATCAAATAGTTATACACCTGATCCTGCTGCAAAGATTGAGATGACCAAATATATTCCGGATGACATGACCTATACTTACGAGGCTGCATCGCCTCAATTTGCGGTATTCTCGGAAGTATATTATCCGGAGAAAAAAGGTTGGCATGTGTATATCGACGGCCAAAGAAAGGAAGGACTGGTACGTACCAATTATGTACTCAGAGGGATGGAAGTGCCTGCTGGCAAACATACGCTGGAGATGAAATTCGAACCGGAATCCTATTACTCCGGTCAAAAGATTGGGCGGATAGGCTCCATCCTGTTGATCCTTTTGCTTGCCGGTGCGATCGTAACGGAAATTAGGGAAGATAAAAATAAGGACGGTAACGTAAAGTCATAACATTTGTTCAACTCTCCGGGTAAGCAGTCGGTCGTAAGGATAGTAATCAGCATTGTGGGCTACATCATTGGAGCCCTGAGCACGCTGTTTATTTACCCGCTGGACATGAAACTTCACGGCTTAAGCACCTTCCTGCTTACTGCCTCACTGATGTTTGCACCATTCATCCTGGTTGGCTCCGGTGCTGTCGCCATCAACAACTACAACGAATTCAAGACAGAAGACAAGCGGGACAATGGTTTCCTGGGGGTGATCATCTCCATGTTTCTGATCGGTAGCTTGATATTCGCTTTATTGTTCTTTGTCGGGGGAGACTGGCTGAGTCATTTTTTTGATTCAAAGGATGCCGATTACAACAAATATTTCATGTACATCCTGCCCCTCACCATACTACAAGCTGGTTGCGCATTGATGGATGTATATCTCAACAACTTTACAAAGGTCATCGTCCCGGCACTGTTCAAGGAGTTTATGCTCAAACTGACGTTGCCCCTGCTGATAGGCCTGCATATCCTGGGTTATGTTTCGATAGAGTTTGTCGTGTGGGGATTGGTGGCCAATTATGTACTGGCATTGCTATTGCTGTTACTTTACACTGCCTATCTCAGGAAAGAGAGCTTTGTAATTAACTTCAGCTTTCTCAGCAGTGAGCGGGTAAAGCGTATCATCCACTATGCTTTCTTTGCCATCCTGAGTGCCTTCGGTAATCAATTGGTATTGTATATCGACACCGTCATGATCAAGGCTATTTTGCCGGATTTCAAGTTCGTCTCCATATACAACATGCATTCGAGCATATCCAATTTTATCAACATGCCCGTAATAGCCATCATTTCTGTAGCCAGCCCGATCGTGGCACGTTATCTGTCCGAAAAGGATATGGACAAGCTATCCGGCCTGTATCGCTCTACATCCTCTATCATGTTATTGCTTGGGAGCTTCCTTTTTATGGGCATCCTGATCAATATGGAGTCAGTGTATGCCTTTATGAGCAACGGAGATGCCTACAGACTTGGATTTATGGTTATCGTATTTCTCGGCCTTACAAAGATAGTCGATATGGGGACTGGGCTTAATGGCCAGATCATCGGATACAGTCAATATTATCGAGTCAATTTTTACACCCTGATCTTTCTTGGTCTTTCCAATACCGTCCTTAACTACTTACTCATCCATATCATGGGCGTGACCGGTGCTGCTCTGGCTACCCTGATATCAATGACGCTGTACAATCTGTTTAAACTTTATTATGTCAGGAAAAAGTTTGGGATTTGGCCATTTACAGCCAAGGACATCCTCATCATAGCGTTTGCGATCCTGTTTGCATTAGCGGCCTATATGATTCCGGCTACCGGCAATCCATATATCCAAATCCTGATCCGAACTACCTTATTCTCCGCGCTTTTCTGGACCGCAGCATTGTATTTCAATGTATCTCCAAGGATGACTTTAGTTGTAAAAGACAATTGGAATAAATTGAGAAGTCGCATAGAAAAATAATTTCTCTGAGAATTCAATTTGATGGCTAAAAAATTTCCCCTCCCGATGTTTGATGATAGCATCTTTATTGGGATTTAATAAAAGCAAATAGCCTATAGGATCGGCAACCTATCTTAAAAACCATTCATACATACTTACAATATTTCATTATATTAGCAGCGTTATAAAATCATTGGCTAAGCATACATCAACATCAGCAACTTTTTCAATCTCTTTTTCGTTCATTAATATTATAATTATCGTAATATGATTGCCCTTACACAGAATAACAGACAAAAGTTTATGATGAAATATTTATCCATCCTCTTCCTGTCATTGAATGTAATCATATATTCACATGCGCAGTGCATTTCAGGGGATTGTGAAACCGGACAGGGAGTCTTGAAATTCCAAAGTGGCACTGTTTACATCGGGGAATTTTCCGGAGGTGAATTCGAAGGCACAGGTATCCTTATATCAGCCAATGGCGACAGGTACTTTGGAAAATGGGAAAATGACATGAGAAACGGTTATGGCAAACTAGTAATTGCCAATGAAAGTGAGCGTTACGAAGGCGAATTCAAGGATAACAAATTCGAAGGGTACGGAACATTTCAATTTTCTGACGAAGCAATATATTCCGGCATGTGGGTATCTTCCACCATGCACGGTCCGGGAAGATATCAGTCAGGTAGCGGCGACATTACGGAAGGACTGTGGAAAAATGGCAGCCTCGCTTCAAAACAGGACATATCCGGTCTCATGAAAGGAAAAATCAAAAAACTCCGCGATTGCAACTCCGTAAATTGCCCTTCAGGAATCGGTATATTCAACTATCCTGATGGGTCAAAATGGGAAGGGGTCATGAAGAAAGGCAAGCCCGACCAGCTGGGCGTCTGCTACTATTCCAACGGCGATGTCTATATGGGAGAATGGGCCGATGACAGACCTCAGGGGTACGGCGTATTTTATTATAACGACGGGAAACAGATCGAAACATTTTGGGAAAATGGCAAGGTCACACAACCGGTCAGTGAAAAATCCGAAGAAAGGCCGGTAATAAAGTCCAAGTCCAACAATGAAGTAAAAATCTATTCTGTCATCATCGGTATAAGCCGATATCCTGACCTTCCCTTATTGAAATACACCGATGACGATGCCTATCTTTTGTATGCATTCCTGAAAAGTCCCGAAGGTGGGGCTGTCCCGGATAATCAGATCAGGATACTGATTGATGAAGCAGCTAATCGCGAAAATATCTTGAAAACGCTGAAAACAACCTTTGCCGAAGCTGACGACAATGATGTGATTCTCTTATATTTTGCCGGACACGGAATCAACGGTTATTACTTGCCTTTTGATTCAGATGGTTATAAAAACCGAATCAGTTATGATGAATTGAAAAGGATATTGGAGTCAAGCCAGGCCAAGCACAAGCTTTGCATAGCCGATGCCTGTTATTCCGGCAGCTTGTTGGCACAAAGGAGCGCCTTCGGAGAATCGCTTGACCTCTTCTACTCCACCTTTGAGAAAACAAAAGGCGGTACAGCGTTTCTGTTATCCTCAAAACAAGAAGAAACTTCCCTGGAATCATCCGGAATGCGCCAGGGCATCTTCAGCCATTATTTGATTGAAGGTCTAAAAGGCGCTTCCGATGTCAATCATGACAAGATTATTACCATCAAGGAGCTCTATAATTATGTTCGGAACAATGTTAGAAAAACAACATCTTCCGCACAAAATCCGGTTATTGCAGGGAATTATGATGACAATATGCCCGTCGGCGTAATCCGAGATAAATGACAAATGGTAGCGAAATACATTTCCTCGGCATCAGACACCACGGTCCGGGCTGTGCCAGAGCAGTCCAGGCATTTTTGGACGAATACAAGCCGGATCTGATTCTTTTCGAAGCGCCTGAAAACACGCAGGAATTGCTCGATAAAACCGATATTTCTGCATTCAGGTTACCTGTAGCAATCCTGCTATTCAAAGAAGGAGAGGCTGAAAATACCTTTGTGTTGCCTTTTTCCAAATTTTCCCCTGAGTGGATTGCAATCAGCTATGCCAAAAACAACTCGGTGCCGATTAGGGCCATCGATCTCCCTTTGGGAATAAAAATCAACTACAAAGATGTGCATGCAGCCCCGGCTGATGTTTCATTCCCGATCAAGAATACCATTGAAGCCTTCCGGTATCTCGCACAATTGCAAGGCATCGAAGACGTAGAACAATGGTGGGAAATCAATTTTGAACAGACTACCAGCCCCTCCGAAAGCTTCAAACAGATCGAATCCATCATCGATGCCATCAGACCGGCGATTGAGGCAGGAAGCAACCCGAACAACAGGGCACGGGAGGCATTTATGCGACAACATATTCGCAATGCTGTCAAGTCAGGGCTTCATAAGAAGATCGTCGTAATAACAGGCGCGGCACACCTGCCCTTCGTCCGCGATTATCAAAAGTTTTCAAGCAGGGAGGATAAAGAGCTCTGCAAACAGGAATCGAAAGTCAAGCTCACCGGCAACTGGATTCCATGGTCATACCAACGCCTCAGTTCAATCAATCAATATGAAGCGGGCGTAAAATATCCGTTATACTACGAACATATATTTGACTATGGCGCTTCAGCTCCTGTTACCATCACTTCTGCCCTATCGCTGCATTTGAGAAAAAAAGGCTACGACATCAGCCTGGCACATACTCTTGAATCGGTCAATCTCGCACAAACATTGGCCAATATGCGGGGGACAGACATCCCCGGCATAGACATTATCGTCGAAGCCTGCTCGGCTGTGTATGGTCTGGATCAAAAATTCAGGACTGATGCATTGCTGGCGGAAGGTCTAATTGGAAACACTCTGGGCGAAGTCCCGGTCAATATTACGAATCAGGCTCTGATCGTGGATTTCCAGCGTAAGATCAAAGATTACAAGTTGAAGAAATACACCCTTGACAGTAAAAGCTATGATCTGACGCTTGACCTTCGGAATCCGACTCAACTGGAAGCTTCCCGGCTCATCTGGCAGCTCAGACTATTAGGAATCAACTGGGGCAAGGAAGCCAAAGGGCCGACCTCAGCAAAGGGAAGCTTCAATGAGCACTGGAGCCTGAAATGGAAGTCGGAATACCTCATCCTTCTCTTCCATCAATGCCTGTACGGACCGAGCATCGATCAGGCAGCTACCGTTAAGACCAAGGACGAACTAAAGCAGAATGACAATGTTTTATTTTACCTGGATATCCTCACACCGGTCATCAACTCGCAGCTTGCAGACCTTACGGAATTCCTGCTCCGGCAAATAGAAAATACCCTTTTTAAACAAGAAGAAGCGGAGGCATGGATGCAACTCATTCCCCGACTGTGCAGTTATTTTAAATACGGAACGGTTCGCTCTCTCGACCTCGGTCAGGTAAAGAGCCTGATAGAGATATTGGTCACCCGACTGACCATCAACTTTGAAAATGTATTGATAGCTATTCCGGAAGATGATCTGGATACAACGCTGGAATCACTTATCAGACTCCATCACTCAATTCTCCAGACCGGAGAGGAAAGTTTGACACAGCTATGGATTGGTCATGTAGAACGGCTGCTTTATACATTTGAGATACCTGCCATATTCAGAGGCTGGATTACCGGAATATGTCTGGAAAGGAAAACAATCGACCTGGATGAAGCGCTCCATCTGATGGCCGACGAGCTTAGCGATCGGGAAAATCTCGAACCGAGTGTCGGATGGTTGCAAGGCATCATGAGCAGTCAGGTATTTTCAGCCTTTGCAGTGCCATCCATTGTCAAAATCCTCGATCTGTGGCTTGCCGATATAGAATACAATCGATTCAGGGAGATTCTACCCGGACTTCGAAAGGCATTCTCCAAGGCATCAACCAAACTGAAGGCGGGCTTCAAGATGCATACCAGTAAAGAAAAACCGGCATTGGATACATTATCCAGGGAAACTGTGCTGGACAAACATTTGGCAGAAATATTTTCAGGATACATCAAATCATTCATCCCAGTACAATAAATTTACATTTAAATCCCCTTTTCAAAATAAAATATTTACATATTATTTAAAACCAAAGCTTAGGGATTATATTTTTATTTAAAGTAAAAAGCAAACAGGTAAATATTTTTTAAAATATGATTAATATCATGTTCTAACCTTCCATATATCATAGTTTTTCTACAGGCAAGATTTCAACTTTGTACTTTCTTTTGAATGAAATCATTGTCATGTCGGTAGCTATAGAAAAACAATGTAATCTTCTTGACCAGGAACTCTATCCGGCTGTCGATGAAGCGATAGAAACAGCCTTAATGAATTGTTCGGATCAGGATTCCGACCCGGAACTACAAGAGCATTTATTTACAGTCCTGAGAATCAGAAATGAATTCGAGAGCTTATCCAACTTTGAAAGGAAGCTTGTCTTCAATGCCTTGATCCGGGCCGGTCAAAATAATCCGACAGAAAAGGCCGCACATCCCGCCAATATCATTGAATTGATCCGGCTCATCAGGTACAAGGATCACAAAATAGAAGGATACCTTAGCTCCCTTCAACCGGTATCAAAAGGCAAATATTCATGTTTGAAGAAGCTATATGAGTTATTAAGCCGGCTTTTTACCATTGAAAAAATCAAATTATACGACTTAGTCAATCAAATCGTCCCCTTGAATTCACCGGTAGATTTCAAAAACAGCGCATTCAACAGCAACTGACATGTTGAGAGTCGATACCACCATAGAAAAACAAATCAGCTGTTCTCACTGTGGGACAGCATGCTCGGACGACATAAAGGCATTCGACGCCGTGTTCTGTTGTCAGGGTTGCAAAATGGTGTACGGCTTACTGCACGAAAATGGCTTGTGTGACTACTATGAATACAATGAACGGCCCGGTCTGACCATCCAACCCGTTGACAACAATTCCAAATTCGACTACCTGAACAATGATGAGATCGCGGCCAAGCTGATCTTATTCAAAAACAATGATCAAAGCCACGTCAGATTCTATCTTCCACAGATGCACTGCAGTAGCTGCCTTTACCTTTTGGAGAATCTGAACAGGTTAAATGACGGAGTTGTAAGTGTACGAGTTGATTTTGTCAAAAGAGAGGCATTCATCGTATTTGACCATAACCGACTTAAACTGTCCGAGTTGGCCGGGTTGCTGGCATCCATCGGCTATGAGCCACATATCAGCCTCACCGGTGACGATACAGAAATCGCCAGGAAGGCAGACCGCACGAAGATATACAAGGTTGGTATAGCAGGATTCTGCTTTGCCAATATCATGATGATGAGCATTCCATCCTATCTTGCCGGAGGTGTCGAAATCGAGCGACCGATCGCATTATTCCTGCGTTATGGCATGTTGGCGCTTTCAATTCCGGTCGTTTTCTACTCCGGAACGGAATTCTTCACATCAGCCTGGAAATCCCTCAAGGAGAAATATCTCAATATCGATGCACCAATCGCTCTTGCCATAGCCATAACCTTTATCAGAAGTCTATACGAAATATTCTTTGGCTCAGGCGAGGGTTATCTGGACAGCCTTTCAGGTATCATCTTTTTTATGCTGGTCGGTCGATTGTTACAGGATCAAGTATATAAATCACTTTCCTTCGACCGTGATTTCCGTTCCTTCTTCCCTATTGCAGTCAGACAAGTGACGGATGAAGGCGTGGTAACCAAACCCATTGAAAAAATTGAATCAGATGACGTCCTTTTAATCCGCCAGGATGAGATCATACCTGTGGATAGCATTCTGTCCAAAGGAAAAGGATTGATCGACTACAGCTTTGTCACCGGTGAAAGCCTCCCGGTTGAGGTCAAAATCGGCGATATCGTATATGCAGGCGGCAAACAATCTGGTGAGAAAATTGAAGTAATCGCCATAAAAACCGTTTCCCAAAGCTACCTGACCAATCTTTGGAACAACAACAAGTTTAAGAACAAATCAGAAACCAAGTCCTACATCGACATTCTGGGCAAGCATTTCACCTGGATACTATTGGTTTTGGTGACTGTCACAGCAACATATTGGATCATCCAGGGAAGACTGGATATCATGTGGAACGCTGTTACGACCATGTTTATCATCGCTTGCCCTTGTGCCCTGCTTCTTACAGCAACCTACACCTATGGCCGACTCTTAAGGATGTACGGCAAAAACGGCCTGTACCTGCGTCACCATGATGTATTGGAAGCGATGTCGGAAGTGGATTATATCATTTTCGACAAGACAGGCACGCTGACCGAACACCAACTCAACCAACCGGAATATTCAGGAGCTGCACTGACAACAGAACAAAAGGAAGTTCTTCGGTCTCTTGCAGACGAATCAAGCCACCCGCTCAGTCGCGCCATTTCTGACAGCTTTGCCGGAACAGGCAACGTCAAGATCGAAAGTTATCGGAATACTCCCGGAAAGGGAATTGAAGGATGGTTTAATGACAGTCACTACAAACTGGGTTCGGCATCATTTGTGGGTGATTCCGCCGGAGAACAGTCATTTGCGGCTTCCGTGGTATATTTTTCTGTCAATGGTCGTGTATTGGGCAATTTCAGTATCCGCAATTCATACCGCGAAGGGATGGAAAGCATGTTTTCCGAGTTGAGTAAATATTACAAACTGGCTATATTGAGTGGCGATCACGACGGGGAAAAGGAATATCTGGACAAGCTCATCGGTGAAGGTAACAGAAGTTATTTTACGTATGATCCGCAACAAAAATATGAGCTGGTTCAATCTTTACAGGCTGAAGGTCATAAAGTAATGATGATTGGTGATGGGTTGAATGACGCAGGTGCATTGAAGCAAAGCGATGTTGGTCTGGCCGTAAGTGACTCAGTAAATAATTTCACCCCTGCAGCAGATGGAATTCTGGATGGTGAAAAGGTGACTACGATACCTGCCTTGATGAAGCTCTCCAGGATTGGAAAGCGAATCATCTATTTTACTTTCGGCGTTTCTTTGATCTATAATGTAGTAGGTCTCTGGTTTGCCGTGCAGGGATTGCTTTATCCGGTTGTGGCAGCTATCATCATGCCGATAAGTTCAGTTACCATAATATTTCTGACATATTTCCTAAGTGGATATATGGGGCGCAAACTTAAACTAACAGATTGATTATGAGCGTATTGGTATTATTACTAATCGTCAGTATGTTGATTTCGGGCGGATTTTTAGCTGCATTTTTGTGGAGCAGCAAGGACGGGCAGTTTGAAGATCAATTCTCTTCTGCCAACCGTATATTATTTGAGCAAAAAATTAAAACGAAAAATAAAAATTAAGCAAATGGAATTAGAGAAGTTTCAGTATGACAATGAGATACCGAAGCAATTTGCGGTGGCTACCATATTCTGGGGCGTCGTCGGAATGCTCATCGGTGTTATCGCTGCTTTTCAGCTGGCGTATCCTGCCTTGAATCTGGGCATTGAATACACTACTTTTGGCAGGCTCCGTCCGGTGCACACCAATGCAGTGATTTTTGCATTTGTGGGTAACGGTATTTTTACCGCTGTCTATTATTCCATGCCTCGACTTTTAAAGACGGAAATGTGGAGTAAGGCATTGGGGAAGATCCACTTCTGGGGTTGGCAGCTCATTATCGTAGCAGCAGCCATTACACTTTTGATGGGATTCACTACAGCCAAGGAGTATGCGGAGCTTGAGTGGCCGCTTGATATTGCCATCACGCTGATTTGGGTTATTTTCGGTATCAATATGTTTGGTACCATCCTGACCAGACGTGAAAGGCACCTTTACGTAGCCATTTGGTTTTTCATCGCTTCCTGGGTGACAGTGGCCATGTTGCACATTGTCAATTCCGTAGAGTTGCCGGTAAGTCTATTCAAGAGTTACTCATGGTATGCCGGGGTACAGGATGCACTGGTGCAATGGTGGTACGGCCATAATGCGGTGGCGTTCTTCTTGACCACGCCGTATCTAGGGCTGATGTATTACTTCCTGCCAAAGGCTGCAGGCAGGCCAATCTATTCTTATCGTCTGAGTATTGTACACTTTTGGTCATTGATCTTCCTTTATATCTGGGCAGGTCCGCACCATTTGTTGTACACAGCACTGCCTGAATGGGCTCAATCTCTTGGTACGGTGTTTTCCATCATGTTGCTTCTACCTTCATGGGGAGGAATGCTCAACGGGCTTTTTACCCTCAGAGGCGCCTGGGATAAGGTAAGGGTCGATCCTATACTGAAATTCTTCGTTGTGGCGGTGACTTGTTACGGTATGGCAACCTTCGAAGGCCCAATGCTTTCACTTAAGAATGTCAATGCCATCTCCCACTACAGTGACTGGACTGTAGCACACGTGCACATTGGTGCTTTGGGATGGAATGGCTTCCTGACTTTTGGTATGTTGTACTGGCTTTTCCCAAGACTATTCAATACCAAACTACACTCCGTAAAATTAGCATCAACCCACTTCTGGATTGCAACAGTAGGGATAGTTCTTTATGCCATTCCGCTTTATTGGGCTGCATTCCGAACATATTTCATGATGTCCGCCTTTACTCCTGAAGGACAACTACAGTACCAGTTTATTGATATAGTTCAGTCAGTCGTTCCATTCTATGTATTGCGCGCGTTGGGTGGCACTATTTATCTGACAGGTGCAATCCTGATGGTGTACAACCTGTACAAAACAGCAAAGTCAGGATCTTTTGTCAAGACCGAAGAAATGGAGGCACCGGCTTTGGAGAAAAAATTCGTCAAACCCGCCAAAATTCACTGGCACAGTTGGGTGGAAAGGAGACCAATCACCTTATTAGTCCTCAGCCTCATCGTTGTAGGTATAGGCGGATTGGTAGAGATGGTACCAACCTTCTTAGTCAAGTCCAATGTACCGACTATATCGAGTGTCAAGCCATATACGCCACTTGAATTGCAGGGGCGCGACATTTATATCAAGGAAGGATGTTACAACTGTCATTCGCAGATGATACGGCCTTTCAGATATGAAGTTTCAAGGTTTGGTGATTATTCCAAAGCGGGAGAATTTGTTTACGACCATCCATATCAGTGGGGAAGTAAGCGTACAGGTCCTGATTTGGCCAGAATAGGCGGTAAATATCCTGATTCTTGGCACTTTAACCACATGCTTGATCCCGAATCCATGGCTCCAGGCTCCATTATGCCTTCTTATCCATGGCTTTTTGAGAAATCTGTCGATGCCGGCACGACCATGAGTAAGATCTATGCCATGCGGAAACTTGGCGTTCCATATCCTAAGGGATACGAATCAAAAGCCAATGCCGACATGAAGAAACAGGCAGAAAAAATCGCTGAAAACCTGAAAAAGGATAAATTGACCATCTCACCGGATAAGGAAATCATCGCATTGATCGCCTACCTGCAGAGAATGGGTACCGATGCTAAAACAGTAAATAACGCGGAATGAAATTTTCAACCTATTTGACAAAAATTGATGGAGTGTCCATCTATCCGGTAATTTCTCTTCTGCTCTTCGTCTTCTTTTTCACGGTAGTCATCCTTTGGGCTTATCGTTCTGACAGCAAGCAAATAGAGCATTTTGAAAATCTGCCATTGGAAGATGGAGACCTTTCCGGTACTAACAATATAAATTCTACAAAATGAAACGATATATATATTCAACCATTCCATTCATGGTGAGTTTAATGATCCTCCCAATTCCCGGGTACACTCAAGCTGTTGCTTCAAGCGGTACGAATGGCTTTTCTTTATCTTCCTTGAGTGCATTTGACTGGGTCTTGATAACTTTCGCCCTTGTCTTGCTCTTCATCATTTTTATTCTGGCTGATACTTTGAGATTGGCCATGAATAATCAAAAAGAAGGCTTTCCTTCACGTAAGTCAAGTGGTAAGTCACTCCCGTTGATTTTAATGATTTTGGGCTTTACCGGTCTGATGACCTTTGATGCAAAGGCCTCCGGACCATCTTTTGATGGTATGATGAGCCCCGGGCACATGATTCTTTATGTTGTAATCCTTATCGAATTGATTGCAATATATGTACTCTTAGGCTGGATCAAGTATTTTACCGGAATTCAATCCTACGAAGAGAAGGTCGAAGATGCCAAGGATAAGAAAAAAGTTAAAGTCAGTCTTTGGGCACGTCTGAATGCGCTTAAACCCATAGAGGAAGAAGGAACAATGGATATCGGACACAGCTACGACGGCATACGTGAGCTGGACAATGCCACTCCACCATGGTTTACGATAAGTTTCCTCGCTTCTATTCTGTTTGCTTTTGTGTACATGTATCGATATCATGTCGCTTATTCAGCCCCGAATCAGCTCCAGGAATACAAGATGGAAGTAGCAAAAGCACAGGCCGCACAAAAGGAATTCCTTGCAAACCAGGGTAATTTGGTAGATGAAAATACAGTAACTATGCTGGATGAAGCGGGAATCAACGCCGGCAAGTCACTTTTCGATGCCAATTGTGTGGCTTGTCACGGTTCAAAAGGTGAAGGTGGCGTGGGACCAAACCTGACAGATGATTATTGGCTGCATGGAGGAAGTATCAACGATGTATTTAAAACCATCAAATACGGTGTGATCGAAAAAGGAATGAAATCATGGCAAGAGGATTTTTCTGCTAATCAAATTGCACAAATATCCAGCTACATCGAATCGATCCATGGCACGAATCCTCCTAATGCCAAGGAGAAACAAGGTGAACTTTACGATCCTAAAAAAAATGATGCCGGAGCTTCTGAAGCAAAACCGGAAGAAGCTGTCAATTGATAACATGGCAAATGGAACAGTTTGCCAATTAAATTTTGGTTGGCTGTTCCATTAACTATCATGGAGTTTTGTTGTATTTTTTAATTTATTTATCATGATTGAAGATAGCATATATGACACCGGGAATGAGGCCTTTCGCGACAGGATGAGTAACACCACTGCCGAGGGAAAGCGCAACTGGTTTTATGTAAGCAAGCCACCTAAGGGTAAATTTACCAAATGGAGGAATCGGCTGAATTTCTTTTACTTCGCCCTCTTTTTTACCCTGCCTTTCCTCAGATATCAGGGCAGGCCTTTTTTCATGATAAATTTCCCTAAAGGCGAATTCATCGTTTTCGGAAAGATATTCTGGCCTCAGGATTTTTTCTTATTCGCTGTGGGCATGATCACCATGATTGTTTTCGTAATCCTTTTTACGGTAATCTGGGGCAGGTTGTTCTGCGGCTGGATATGCCCTCAGACAGTATTCATGGAGGGTTTGTTCAGGAAGATTGAGTGGTGGATTGAAGGCAGCCCTACCCAACAAAAGAAACTGGACCAAATGCCCTGGAATTGGGAAAAAATACGCAAAAAAGGGTTGAAACAACTCATTTTCTTAGGCGTATCGTTCCTGATAGCAAATACCTTTTTGGCATATATTATCAGTACGGATGAACTGTTTGCCATCATCCGCGAACCGATATCTGAACATTTGACCTTGCTTACAGGTATCATTGGCTTTACATTGGTATTTTATTTCGTTTTTGCCTATGTAAGGGAAATCGTATGTACGACGATTTGTCCCTATGGCAGGTTGCAAAGCGTATTGGTGGATCAGGATTCCATGCAGGTCTCTTATGATTATGTACGGGGTGAGCCGAGAGGAAAGATGTCTAAAAAGGTGGAGAATGACTTTGGCGATTGCATCGATTGCAAAAAGTGTGTGATCGTATGTCCGACCGGAATCGATATCCGTGATGGTGTACAGATGGAATGCGTCGGTTGTACTGCATGTATCGATGCCTGTGATGAAGTAATGGATAAGATCGGCAGGCCGCAGGGACTCATCAGGTATGCATCCGAACGTGAAATCCGCGAAAACAAAAAATTCGTCTTCACAACCAGAATGAAAGCATATTCCGCAGGTCTGGTTGTTCTTTTAGGAATAATGACATACCTGATCGCATCATCCAAGTCAATTTCTGCCAACATCTCCAGGGTAAAAGGCCAACTATTTCAGGAATTGCCTGATAACAAAATCAGCAACTTGTACGATGCCAAGGTATTGAATAAAAAGAACAAGGAATATCCGATTGAATTAAAAGTTCTCGGCATGGATGGTGAAATTAAGATGATCAATAAGCATCCGGTACTGAAAAAGCAGGGATTAACTGACTTGACATTCTTTGTTATTCTTGATCACAGTAAAGTCTTGAAAAGAAGCAATAGCATCAAAATCGGAGTTTTTGCCGATGGACAACTGGTGGATGAAATCAAAACAACATTTTTAGGACCATTCAAATAAAAGCTATGAACTGGGGACATGGAATATTGATCACAATCATAATCTTTGTAGGGTCTATTTTAGGCATGGTTGTCTTGTCTTCAAGGCAGACCATAGACATGATGGATGAAAGTTATTATGAAAAAGAACTGAAACATCAAGAATTGATTGATGAATCGGAAAATTTTGCCCGGGACAATGGCAAAGTCGAAATCAATGATCTCGGAGCATATCTTGAATTTGATCTGCCAGAGGATTTGACAAACAACATATCTTCCGGCAATATCCTGATGATGCGCCCTTCGGATAAAAGTCTTGACCTGAATATCCCGATGGAAATGAAGGCCGGGAAACAAAGGGTGGAAAAGAGTCTGTTGAAAAAGGGCATGTACAATATACGGATGAGTTGGGTCAATAATGGAACAACTTATTACCAGACCTTCACCTATCTCGTATCCTGATGCTTGAATGGGTGCCCGTGGGATTGACTATAGGCCTGGCAGGAAGCCTGCACTGTATAGGCATGTGCGGGCCACTGGCCATCTCCATGCCATGGTCATCAGGCGGTAATTATTTCCTGAAGACAATCATATATCATCTTGGTCGTACCGCTACATATGTGTTGCTTGGATTGGGATTCGGACTCATCGGAAACGCATTTTACATCGCAGGATATCAACAATGGCTTTCGGTATTGGCGGGCATCATAGTTCTCTATATTGCTATAAAAAAGATATTTCCCGGGAAATTACCCGATTTGAACATTCCCGGCAGCACAAAACTAACCAAAGCCATCACCGGAATAATCAGTAACAAGGTCATCGTCAATAATCCCTTCCTTTTTGGTATGGTCAACGGACTTCTTCCCTGTGGATTGATATATCTTGCAGTCGCTGCTGCAATATCAACCGGCCATGTCGGGAGCAGTGCCATAGTGATGGCCTCATTCGGCCTGGGTACCATGCCCATCTTTACCGTTTTCCTGCTAGGAATCAACAAAATCAGTCTTTCATTCAGAAATAAAGTCAATTCCTTCATGCCTTATATGGTGATGCTCACAGCCTTTCTGTTGATCCTGCGTGGCATGAACCTCGGCATACCTTATGTCAGCCCTAAACTCAATGTTGAAGGCACTACACCGAAAGTGATCCATTGTGATTGATAGGAATTTCTCTATGAATTTGTCATCAATCAATTTACTACTCTATACCTGATAACAATCCGACCGGAAAAGGGAATGGAATAAGCAAATAGATTTACTCAAAGCCATTATCAATTCGGCTACGTACAATTGACATAACACCTGCAAAGAGATCAATCTGGGTACAATTTTCACAAAAAAAATAAGCATGTAAGACAGAAAAAAATCCTTTTTGAAATGTTACAAAGATTTTTGACAAAGCTGCCTCAATGCCTAAAATTAAATGTATCTTCGCGCCCAAAAACAAAATAAAATATGGCTCTTAAATGCGGCATCGTCGGACTACCAAATGTAGGCAAATCAACCCTCTTCAACGCCCTCACTTCAGCAAAGGCCCTGGCAGCAAACTATCCCTTCGCCACCAAAGAACCGAATCTCGGTGTAATCACCGTTCCCGATAAGCGACTGGACGAATTAACAACCATAGTAAATCCCCAAAAAGTGCAGCCTACCACCGTCGAAATCCTCGATATCGCCGGACTAATCAAAGGCGCCAGCAAAGGTGAAGGCCTCGGCAACCAATTTCTCGCCAATATCAGGGAGGTCGATGCCATCATCCATGTCATACGTTGCTTTCAGGATGACAATGTCGTCCATGTCGATGGCTCCATCAATCCTGTACGGGATAAGGATGTCATAGATACTGAACTTCAACTTAAAGACATCGATACATTAGAAAAAAGGTTGGACAAGATTCAAAAAGCAGCCAAGACAGGAGATAAGGCAGCAAAAGCCACTTTTGATTTGGGTCAAAGAATGCTTGCTCACCTTAGTGATGGAAATAATGCCAGGTCCCTTGATCTTACTGAGGAAGAAGCTTTGGAAGTAAAAGAATTCCAGCTATTGACCGGAAAGCCTATTCTTTACGTTTGTAATGTGGATGAAGATTCTGCTGTCTCCGGCAATGAATATTCAGCCGCAATAAAAGAACTTGTTGCTTCTGAAAATGCCCAGGTCGTCGTCATCTCGGCAGGAATAGAAGCCGATATCGCTGAATTGGAATCCAAAGAGGAAAGGCAGGAATTCTTAGAAGCTATAGGCCTGACTGAGCCGGGTGTCAACAAAATCATTTCCGCAGCCTATAAGCTCCTCGGCCTGATCACCTACTTTACTGCCGGTGAAAAGGAAGTCCGCGCCTGGACAATCACCGAAGGCACCAAAGCACCCGGAGCCGCCGGCGTAATCCACACCGACTTCGAAAAAGGGTTCATCCGTGCAGAAGTTATAGCCTACGAGGACTTTATCTCCTACGGTTCTGAAGCAGCGGTCAAGGAAGCCGGCAAGATGGGCGTGGAAGGCAAGGAATACGTTGTAAAGGACGGCGATATCATGCACTTCCGATTCAATGTGTAATGCAATAAAAATAGGTTCGAAATAACTCCACGACATCTCGAACCCATCCTAAACAGAACGTAACTATTCACCTAATAAGAAAGAGTTCGAGTTTTCTTTATTCTACCACGCCTGTCCCGGCCGTCCGGGGAAATAAACGAAATGACACGAAAGAATTTCGTGCTGTTTAGTGCCATTTCGTGGTAGAAAACTGCCTTGGCGGGTATTCTTTGGTGGCAATGTGATAATATTCAACAGGTTATTTCTTGGTCTAACGAAAGATTTTAGGATTCTCCTTCCACCACGCCTGTCCCGGCCGTCCGGGGAAATATGCAGTACGATAGACCTTTCGTGGTTTGCATTGCAATTTGGCGGTTAAATAAATATTGGGGGCTTTAGGTATTGATAAGCCGTAGATTATAGACAATTTTAGGTGAATAGTTACTCCCCAAAACTTTGGTTAATAGCTTAACCTTATTGAAAAGATCGCAATCAGCACGTTCACCCTGCGAAAATGGCGACAGGGCGCAATGATTCAGGCAGGTGGACAAATAAATATTTCTGATTGTGCAAATTGGTTCTACCGCTTAAACAAAAACCGGTCGATCACTGCCATCACTTCATCCCGATAGTTTTTGCTGATCGGCAATGTAGCTCCTTTGACGATCAGGTCACTTCCTTCAATGGTCTTGATGGCTTTCAAAGCCACAATGTAACTGCGATGGATGCGTATAAACCTATCGGAAGGCAATTGATCCTCGATTCCCTTGAAGGTAAGGTAAGTGACATATTTTTGATCTTCGGTATGAATGATCACATAATTGGCCATGCTTTCAACGTAAGTAATCTTGTTGAGGATTATTTTTTCAATTTTCTGACTGCATTTAACGAAGAAGAAATCATTGCTGACCGGCTGAGCAGAACTTTTCTGATTTAAAATATCCATTGCCTTGGAAGCAGCCTTCATAAATCTCGCAAAAGAAATTGGTTTTAAAAGATAATCGACAATATCGAGTTCAAATCCTTCGATGGCATATTGCGGATATGCAGTTGTAAAGACTGTAAGGGGTGGATTCCGGAGGTTCTTCAGAAATTCGATTCCGGATATTTTCGGCATTTGGATATCCAGAAAAATCAAATCGACAGGACCCTTCTGCAATGCCGTTGTTGCTTCAATAGCATTTTTACAACTGCCTTCCAATTGAAGGAAATCTATTTGGGACACATATTCTTCCAGGCCCTCACGTGCGATGGGCTCATCGTCTATTATTATGCATTTAATACGTTCCATTTAGTAAAGTAAGTTTAGTATAAAATTGATTTTTATCTCTGAAATATTCGAAATAATAGCGGGCAGGATAAAGAATGTCAAGTCTTCGTCTTAAATTGTCCAATTCCGCATCATCGTTTACGAAAGTTTCAAAATCATGGGGCAGGAAGTCTTCTTCAGTTTTTATTTCAAAGATGATTTTATTGTCATTAGTTGTTAATTTAAGAATCATCCTTTGATTTTTCAAGTCTATATTTTTAAATGCAATGTCCAGAAGCGGGCCAAAAAGCAAAGGGGCCACCTTATAATTTCTGACTTCAGCGTTGATGTAAAGAATGATTCTGTCCGGTTCAATTCCTTTATATTCGGATACCTTGATATATTTTTCCAAAAACTCAAGCTCCCTGTTCATTTCCACCATATTATCATTGACATCATAGAGTTGATATCTCATCATATCACTTGTCAGCTCAACTATTTTTCTGGCCTCCGTATTTTCCCGGGAAATCCGGAAATAGATGGCATTAAGGACATTGAACAAAAAATGAGGATGGAACTGATTCCGAAGAAAATTCAATTCTGTTGACAATCGTTCTTTTTGAATTTGTTGGAATCTTGTCTCAGAGCGGAAACGATCAGACATCACCTTAAAACTACTGGCACAAGCCATTGGGAGGAGATAAGTCCAAAATATAATCAGAAATCTACGCCAAAAACCATAAGGAAGCAATTGTGGACCGGCAAATACTTGCGGATAGTAAATATAATCTGACGCATATCCTACGATGAGATACAAAACAGTAAGCAATAATGCCTGACCAAATAGAATAGTGAGGAAAAGACCATACCTGTTTTGATAGAGGTATCGCGGCACCACCGTATAAGCTGTATAATAAAAAGGGGGGATTGCGATCGCCACAAGAAAGACATTATCAAAAATGGTGGCAAATGCAGAAATATTATAATCATAATACCTGTATATTTGTTGGGCTATAATGGTGGCCCAAGCGATAATATGCAGTAACTTATATTTCCGTACTTTCTGCCAAAGAGTGTCATTCAGTGTTCCCGCGCTCATAGATACAGTGATAATTTAGCACTGAAAATTCTATTCTTTTCAGAAGTATTAAAGTTAAACCTTCCGGGATAGATCAGCTCCAGCCTTCTTTTTAAATTGGCGAGACCAACTCCGCCGGAAGATTTGGATGAAAAGGCTAGCCTTGCTTTGTCTTCAAAAGTATTTTCTACGGAAATCTCCAGTTCGTTATCCTTTACATGTTCGATCTTGATATGGATTTTATTTTCATAAGCGTCGGAATAATGAGAAATATGTTTGAAGGCATTTTCCAATAAAGGAATTATCAATAGGGGAGCGATCTTGAAGCCGGCAATGTTTTCGGCAATATGGAGCTTGATATCTGATTCCTTTTCCATCCTGATGGCCTGGACCTTGATGTAGCTTTTGACGTAAAGCAATTCCTTTTCAACATCGATCTCATCATTACGGCATTCAAAAATCTGATAGTGTAGCAGATTAGTGAATGTTTCGACAGCATCCCTTACTTCCGGTGGTTCTTTAGATATCTTGCCTTTGAGGATTTCCAGCATATTGATGAGGAAATCCGGATTCATTTGATTCTTTAAAAAAGCCAATTCCGCTTCAAGACGTTCATTTTCTTCGACAATAAGCTGTTTTTCGATCTTCTTTTTACTGAAGAATATCCTGATAGCGGAATTGGTAAAAATAACCAACAATGAATTCCAGAAAAATATAAAGAAATATGTTAAAAATACTTTTTGGTTCGAGTCTGTCTCAAACAACCTGACAGCCTTACCAAAATCAGGCCAATTGTTATACAGGGAAAGAGAAAAGAGCGTGGCGTTGGTACAAAATGCCGACCCGACTACAATGGTAAGGATGGTTGCATAAATAAGTCCTTGGAATCTTCTTTTGTAGAGAAGTTTGGGAATCAGGTAATAATAGTTAATCAGGTAAATGGGTATGGAAAAAACCGCTATGCTTAGATAAAGAACCACATTCTGCTCACGATCAAAACTTTTTGTGGTAAGTACAGCAAGCAATAGCGCACTGAACAACAGAATGGATACCATATTGAGTAAGAACTGAATACGGCGGTTAGAATTTACAGGCGTTGTATTATGCATTTCCAAATTTACACCATAACCATCAATTCAGGGTGAAAATAAGGCAAAATATCAATCGCAACCCACATATTCATATGTATAAACTTCAGAGCTCAATAGGTTAAATTCAGGCATGGAATAAGTTTCTAATGTCACCCTGACCGGATATCGCCCTTTAAGTTCCTTGCTGTCAATGATGAATTCTTTGTATTTTTTTTCCTTATAATCCTCAATAATTCTGTCCTGATAATAATCGATACCATTAGGATATATTTCCCCCAAAGGATTGATATAACCTTGCGTAAACTTCTGATATAACTGCACGGTGGATTGATTTTGGTCCCTGTATAAATAATAATACGAGCGATTGGCATAATTGGTATAATCGAAAGTTTCAGTCGAAAAACTACCGTCCGTACATGCAGTGACCACTTCTAATGGCAATGTGTTGGTTTGATCATACTTATAGGTTGATGTGCAGCATGAATTGGATTGTTTGTCACAACTTGTGATAGAGATCAATTTACCTTTATCGTTGTAATCATAAGAATAGGAATTGTATTGGTCTGATACAGACGTAATGCGGCCATTATCATATTCGAAATACTCTGTCCAGTCGTCCCTTACGACATTATTCTGATAATACAGGATGTGGTCAACTTGATACTTACCACCATCTTGATATATCACCTCTCTGAATAATTGGTTATTGACATACTCTTTTGACATGTGACAACGCTTGAAGGCTGGTTCCAGGAGGGAAGAGTTATTATCCGGTTTACTGCATGAGTACAAAGATGCCATTGTCAAAAGGGCCAGTATATATTTATTGATTTTATTTATCATGATAGGTTTGAATTTTTAAAAAATATTGAAAAATGTCATGCCGTGCGTAATCATCTGCCCGCAAAGTGATAGTGAATTCCAATCATTGCCTGTATTCTGTTCCACTTTAAGGATTCTTTATATGAAATTCCGAGAAACTCTGATGAACGGTACTTTCCCACATTGAAACCCGCAGTAAAATCACAGGATAGGAAAGGGGATATAAAGTACTCAATACCTGCGCCGCCGTGAAATCCGGGGCCTTTCAAATCGATAGCGACATAGTTGTTAAACAATTCCTGATAAACATCAACGGATGTATGCCCGATGAATCCACCTGCCTCCACGAGGTATCTCATTTGGGAAGAGGTCGATCCGCCGATGTATTTTAACCCGAAAGCAAAATTCTGGTGCCTGACTTTCTCGGTGAAAAGCAGGAAGCCAATCTCTGACGGGCTAAGTGATGATGGGAACAAGTATTGGTAAGAGCCGTAAAGTGCAATATTTTCAGTTAGGCCGAAAGAGGCAGTAAGGTCTGGTCCCATTGTCACCGTATATTTTTGCGAAATAATTTTAGTTTTCCAAATATCTGCCACTAAGGACATCCGGGCGCTGAAGCCTTTATTGACGGATGCTTGAAATCCTCCCTGGCCATAACATAAAAATGCTGACCCAATTAGGATACAAGAAATCCATCCGCGCATCAGCTGTTTACAACCGATTTGATTGAATATGTAATTTTTTCTTTTCATGATTATTATTTTACATTTACTTCATATTGATAACTCGAAGTCACCGGGTAGAATATCGTTCCTTTCTTATCCTTACCTATTGTGATTTCAAAATTGTCGAGGTTGGGGCTTTTCAGTTTTGTATTTCCGCTTGTATAGATTTCAGGGAAATGGAATTTGACCTTATTCTTGGTAACTTTTTTCACAACAGCCTGCACTTTTTGACCTTTGTACAAAAAAACATCGCCATAGGATTGGACATCCGAAGCAACTACAAAAGCAATCCTGCTTCCGGGCACCAAATTGTCAGACTCCGAAATATCTTCACTGAGCATCAAAGGGATGGGGATGTTGGGCTTGATCGTGACGGATTTGGATTTGGACACAGCCTTACTTTCAGTGGGAGTTTTGGTTACGGGCAATACAGGTGCCGGTTCTTCTTTTTCAACGATTGTATTCTCCTTTTTTTGCGGAACGTTGTTGTTTTCGGCAGGGATATCCGCTTCACTTCGATTGGGTTGTTGCTTACCATCAACAGGTTGTTTTGTTGTCTCCAGCCGGGCATCCCGTACTTTAACAACATCTTGACCGGCTTCATTGGAAATGTTGTTGGCAGTTGCGCTGGGGTTTATATTTTCAGGCGACAGATTCTGTTCGGACGATCTGGGCAGCGTATCATCATCTATCTCAATTATCTCTTGTGAACTTGCCTGGATATCGGAGTTATTTTCCACATCTGCTTTTTTCGTCAGCGTAATGGCAATAAATCCAATGGTCACGACAAAGGCAGCCAATAACAAATAAATAAAGCCATTCGATTTCTTTTTTTCCTTTTTAGGCTCCGGCTTTTTCTCTACTACAGGGATGTGGACAGGGATGGTGGCCACCTCAGGTGCTTTGGTTACCGATTTCCTGGTTTCAGGTACCTGCCCGAATACATTCGGACGGTTGTCCGGATATAACTGTAAAGCGGATAGAATAACATCATTGAACGCGGAAAACTCCCCATCATCAAACTCGATGATATCCTCAAGCGGATGATTGCCACTCTTCATCAAAATAAGTTGTCCCAGGCCACCCTCACCATTGAAAGGCAGAACATCATAAATAACCTGGTAAACAGTTACACCGGCAGACCAAATATCAGAGTAGGGACCGGTTTCATTTATTTCCCAATTTTTGTATTTGAAAGTTTCCGGGCTTCTATATGCCATTGGCGTTACACCCTTGCCGGATTCTTCAATCGAACTCGCCCTAAGCGTCTCGGTAAATTTTTGCTTTAACTTTACAGAGATGCCAAAATCCGTGAGAAAGTAGTTACCTGAGCCATCCAGCAGAATATTATCAGGTTTAATATCTCCGTGAATAACGGGATTGGGCCGATTGTGAAGATATTGCAATGCAGCACCCAGTTGATGAATAAGATCTTCGGTCTGTCCAAAATTCAGCCCTCCCAATCTGTCTGCCAATGTTCCGCCGTTGAGGAATTTCATGACCAGATAAGGCCTGTCATCGGACACATCAAAATGAAAAGGTGTAAGAATATTCGGATGCTGAAAATCGAAAGTTTTGAGATATTCTTCCCGGCATAAGGCAATACCTTCAGAATCCTGCTGCCTGAATACCTTTATGGCGACTTCCATGCCCGAACGCATGTCGAGGGCTTTCCACACTTCGGAAAAACCTCCGCTGCCAACTCGCTGCAGTAATTCATATCTCGCATGAAAAACTTCCGAAACATTCATCACTCATAATTTTGAAATAAGATCACTGCATTAGGGAAAGATCCTTTAGAAACAAACGTATTCGCTTCAATCTTATCGTAAAATCCACTCGCAGTAACTTCAAAAAGCATATTGGGAGTATGATTGATCCGATAAGAATATCTGTTGTACTGTCGGGATATACGATCAAGATACATTTGGGCTTTCATACTATCCTGAAAAACCATCAGTCTGACGATATATTCTCCCTTGAGTGGAATAGCCTTCATCGAGTCCGTATTCATGACTGAATCAGGAATAGCAACGGACACCGTTTCAACGACGGGTTTCTCCATCTTTTGAGTTGAATTATGGCTATCGTGGTTTCTACGGTTGAATACCCAAATAAAAGCAAGAATCAATCCGGCGCCAATGACTATCAATGGCCATGGCAATTTCTTGACATTGTTCTTAGTCGTCTCTCCTGTTTTTTCCTTTGGGTCGCTAATTGTCGCAGCCTGAATCGGATTGGGTGTCAATCGAACAGCGATGCAACTGATATTGTCATTGCCTCCTGCTTCGTTAGCCGCATCCACAAGCGCGTGTACCATCATCTTCAAGTCGTCATGCTGATGGCATATCTCATGGATCTCAGTGTCTCTGAGCATAGTATTCAGGCCATCCGAACAAAAAACAATGGTCTGGGATCCCTCAAGCGCAAATTTTTCGAAAGAAGGAATGATATCGATCATCCCCAGGCTTTGGTTGATGATATTTCTGTTGGGATGAGAGAAAGCCTCTTCTTCGGTAATGGAACCCTCGTCAATCAAATTTTGCACGTAGGAGTGATCATGTGAGAGTACTTTAATACTCTTATCATCGATCATATAGCATCTGCTGTCTCCCACCCAGCCCAGATAAAGCATCCCATCGCTGACAACTCCGAGAATTACCGTCGAGCCCATGCTGAGGTCTTCCGGATGATCGTTGAGATGGTCCAAAATGCTCTGATTGGCTGCGTAAATTGCTTCATTGATAAATGAATACAGATTTCCGCTTAACAGGTTTTTGTGGCCATTGGCAAATTGTTTGATTGAATCAACTACCAATGCAGAAGCTATTTCCCCGTGTGCTCCCCCACCCATACCATCAGCTACGGCAAATAGAGCCGCATTCATATCATCATAATAATTTTCATCTGTAAGGCTCTGATTATTATGAATCAATTGAGGCATCACCAGGATATTATCCTGTTGAATGGACCGGCTGAATCCGATATCGGTGAGGGCTTCAAATTGAAATAGCACGACGAGAAATATTCAGGCAATTAATTATTTACTATAGATTCTGTTGATCAGATTCTCGATGACATAGTTCTGGTTGTCAGAGTGTAGTTTGTCTATTTTTTCTGACACAAGGCTATAGGCATACATGAGAATGATACTGAGCACAAGGGCAAGCAATGTACTATCGAACGAAACGCCCAACAAACCGGTCACATAGTCGATACCTTCCTGACTGCTGATCTGATTGGCTGCGTTGAGTGATGCACCGATACCCAGCACGGTACCGACAAGGCCGATGGACTGGCATGCCCAGGCAAAATACTTGACCAGGTTTTGTTCTGAGTCGGTATTACGCAGGTTGATATCGGTCTGAGCAGAAACGATATCCAGCGATTCGCTTACGCTTTTATTGGATCTGAATTTCGTGCATGCTTTCTTGATCATATCCACGAGAAGATAAGGATGAGCTTTTTCCATTTCCACCATCTTGAGCTTGAGATCATTGACCTCATCGGCTGAGATTACAAACTGTTCTTTTTCAGGCAACAGGTTGAGAGACAAGCCTTTATTCTGGAAATCAACATACTTTTTGAATCTCAGTACTTCCAGCATACCATAGATGAAGAAAAAATAGGTTGCTAATTGTATAAGCCCGTGCGGCACCTCGCCTCCCAGGAGCTTAAGTATTCTATTGGGTGAGTAAGAGTATGAAACTGTCAGGATAAGTCCCAATGCAGCAGTCAAAATGATTGTCAAAATGAGGTTTGCTAATCTAGTGTTCATTTTTATTGATTTTAATTTTTCTAAGAATTAATTTAATTTGGACTCCAGCTAATATCTTCGCCGGAAACTGTCAATGTTCCTAATTTGGTGTCACCGCCACTATGTGTATATGGTGGTTTGGAGACATTTATTTTTCGTTTTGAGATATTGTACTTTTTTATAGGTTTTTCTCCCACTTTCATGGCAATGAAACCTGAGACTTCCACGCTGCCCGATTTTGCAGTCGCGGGCTGAGCGTATATTTCATAAGTTCCGGGAACCAGGTTGTCCCTTTGTACAATGGCCTCAAACGGTTTACCTGTAAGCCTTCTAAGACTATTGTCCCATATGCCGAAGCTGGCTCGCCTGCGTTTGGTCTGATAAAATACCCAGTTATTTGTGCCTGCCTCCCGCATATAGAGATGCACTTTGTCTGCTTTATCATCCCAGTTGATCATGATGGTCAATGGAGGATCTATCCCAAACACCGCATCTCCCTTTCCGGGTGTGGCGACAGGTGTAGCAACTTTTGCCGGTTCTGGTCTGTCACTTGTCACGAGTGGAGCCGGCTTGCTAGGTTGTGGTTTGGGCGGGGACTGGGCAGCTTTCAGCTCAGCCTGGATGCGCTTAAATTCTGCAGCGCTGGGAGCACTTTTCAATTGCTGTTGGAGATTTCTGATGGTCTCCATAGCCCGATCGTACTTCTGTGCTACGTTGTTGTATTGCTGGGTTTTGACATTAAGGGCACTCTGAACCGACTGGACCTCAGTCTTCATATTGTCAATGGATGCCTGGAGTGCAGCTGAACTCGCAATGAGCTCCTTATAATCCTGCTCTGGTACTACAGACTGCAACTTGGCAAACATACTATCCATTTGTGCTTTATTGACATCCAGAGAATCTATTGCTTTTAACTTCTCCAGGTCAGCAAAGGACACCTTTGGGACAATGATAAATAGAATGATTGTCGCGCCAAGTGCTCCTGCAAGCATGTCAATAAAGGAGATATTGACAAGATTGATTTCTTTCGCTCTACGCATAATATTGTATTAAATTGAAGGTTCAAAAAATTTTTATCGATGTATTTCCTATTGTGATTATATCATTTCTGTACAGTTGTAATCCTTGACCATCCTCTATTTTCACGCCATTGACATAAGTTCCGTTTTTTGAAAACTTCCATCTTTGATCTTTGTCGATCCATTGGCCATCTCTCAGATATACCAAAGAGTCGATTTTTTCAAAAGTGGCATGTCGCCGGGAGATATAGTTTGATATGGTTTCGTAAATTCCTATTTCGTTATCGTTGGACGAAGAAGCTCTTCCCATTCGGGCGATCCCATCCAAGTCAATTGCGTACTGTCTTCCATATTCTTCGCCATCCAGGATCTGAAGGATAAAAGAAGGGCTAACCTCTTCTTTTTCTTCATGAATTTCAGGTCTGAGGAAGGCAAAGATTTCCTCTGTATTCTGAAAGCGGGCTTCCCTGTCAGGACTCAGGCATCTTTCCAGGATGTATTGCCATTCTGGAGACAACTTGTCTGTTATGGGGCTTATACGCCCGCAGCCGGCTCTTCTGATATAGGGATCGATATCGTCATGAGTATTCCAAGGGCCAAAAGGAAGCGCTCCGTGAAACATCTCATAGCATACCACTCCAAATGAAAAGATGTCAATCGTCGGCAGCAGTGTATTCTTACGCTTGATGGGCGAAAGCTGCTCCGGTGCCATATATGCATAACTTCCAAAAATCTGTTCCGGACGGTCATCCTTATTGACTACGGTCAGTTGGATATTGATATGCCCTGAAATACCGAAATCAGTCAGTCTTGGCCTCCCTTCAGCATCAAAAAGAATATTCTCGGGCTTCAGGTCTCTATGTATCTTGCCATTGCGATGAAGGTCGTATAATCCATACAGGATACCTTCAGCAATGTCCAAACCTTCGTCCAGCGTAATCCCTGAGTCAATCCTTCTTTCCAGATTGCCTCCCGGATAATATTCCATGATGAAATACGGAATCCCTTCTATCTGATTCATTTCAAGGGTATGAGCCAGGAAATCACTTTTGATTTGCCCGGTTTCAAATTCCAGTTCAAAGCGCCTGATCAAATTATTATGAGCGTGTTCAGGAACGGACCAAACCTTGAGGAATTTAATAGCAACCTGCTTTCCTGTTGTTCGATGCTCTGCCCTATATACAATGCCAAACCGACCTTCCCCCAATACACTGCCTATATTATAGTCACCAACAGTATTCAGGGTGTTAAGAACCTCTTGACCGGACTTCTCACTTATATAGCGCGTTGAGCTCATTCCTGCCTGGAAAATTTAAAGATTTTGTTTCCCAATAACAGGATATCTCCATCGCTCAATTCAACCTCGCCTTGCACCTTGATAAAGGTTGTCTTCATGGTGCTGGTGTCGCTGATAGTCCATTTGCCATCCTTGAATCGTATAACAGCCTGACTGGAAGACGTAATGGTCTTGTTATCCGGATCCAGATTATCCCTGTTGAGGTTGTTTTCTGCATTCTCTAGTGGGAATGATTCTCCGGAAACCGAATAATCACTTTTCAATGGAGTCAGGCAATAATTATCAGGCTTGACAGGCTGCTCAGCCCAAGGATTTACGGTAAGATTGATTTTGGGGGATGTTTTTTCCTTACCTGTTCCGGCCGGCTCAGCAGATTTGTCAGGCTTTTTGACAGCAGGAGCAGGGGCCTTGCTCTTCGAATCACCTGATTTTAAAGGCGTATGGCATCTTATGCATTCTATCGCTATGGCCTGATTAGGATAAGAGCAGTTTGGACAAATTATTTGGTTTGATTGTTGGAAGTGGAAAGCAGTCGTATCCTTATCGACCTTACTTCCCGGTTTTCCTGATGGCCTGGCAGCTGCGGGAGTCTCATTCCTGACGACCAGGGATCCATCCAGCGGAGCATTGCATTGGTGACATTTCAAGGCGTCCGCAGGGTTGATCGCCTTACAATTCTTACACATCACTTGTCCGACGGAAAGTTCTGCTTGGGATACTGAAGCGACCATCGAACCTTCAAGTGGGGCATTGCAATTGATGCACTTGAGAGCATCGGCAGGATTGGCAGTTTTGCAATTCTTGCAAACCACCGATCCGGAAGCCTTTTTGGCGGAGGTCTTTTTTTCAGCAACCATAGAACCATCGAGCGGAGCATTGCAGTTGATGCACTTCAATGCCTGGTCACTGTTTTGCGTACCACAGTTTTTACATTTCATTTTAAAAAATTTTATTTTGATATGACAGCAGATAGCAGTCCGAAAGGATCTCTTCCAGTCAGACGAGGATCCAAATCCTCACGGACTCTATCTTCATTTTTAGGAAAGTCAGATAATCAATAGCATTATCCCCCCAGTGGATAAAGGTATGTGATAGAAACCTGAAGGGATCGGCTCCTGACAGCAGAAGAGGCAGTTGTCTTGGAGTTGATGTTTTGCAATCCCCAAAGTATCCTTCCGTCAACATACAATCGACCTGTATCCAATTCTTTGTAGAGACCTGCTCCTACGGCAACGCCCAAATCTGATTTCTTATAGCTAAAATCTTTTTTATCTCCTTTGATCGGCTTGAACTTGAGATAATATTCCTTGGTATAAGATTCCACTAAATCAGAATAATTCTCGGTTGTAGATGCATCCGCCTCAATCAATGGTGTAGGGGATGATTTCTTGCCCTTTTCATCGACCAGAGTGCTTGTACCCTTTGATCCAATGGCATATGAATAGTAGGGGCCGGCCTCTACATACAGGCCATTACCTCCGCCAATGAATTCGTATTTAAACATCAAATGGCCTTCGAGATAATTCATCTTTATCTTGATATTCTCATAGAGATTTGGGAGTTTAAATTGTTCGGTTGGATCGGCAAAACCATTATCCCGATCCTCAGGATTTGCCAGGTTGTCGATGGAATAATCAGAGAAATAATCTCCTTCCTTAATCACCGGCTTCGCCTTATCACCTGTTCTGTATGCTTTCAAGTTGGCGCCTCTTTGAACAAACTGAACTTCAGGCTGAATCGAAAATCCAAAAACGATTGGAATCTCTACAATGACTCCGGCAAGTGGATTGAGCCACATGGGTGTACTTTTGTGATTGGGCAAGGACTGATGGCTTAGGAGTGAAGGTGCAATTCCTACCTTTGCTCCCAAATATACCTGAGCCTTGATTGTAAAAGAAGTCAACAGAAGAAGGCTAAAAATTATTATCTTTTTCATTTTGTAAGTTTTTTAATTTTTGAATATTTAATTGCTCTGTTTAATTAATGATGATCAATTTCTCTCGCTTCACTTTATCCCCATACTTGATCATTAAGGTATAATAACCCGGTGCCACACCGTTGAGAGAATATTCGCGACGAAACTCTCCCTGGACAGGATATCCTTTTTCAAGGTGTTTGACCAAAATTCCACTTGTGGACATGAGAGCAATATCCAAAGTACTAGCTTCCTCACTATTGAGCGCTACATCGATATAATCCGAGGCGGGATTGGGGAATACTTTATAATCCATGACTTTAAAATCGGAACGCAGTTTAAACTGATTGACCTTGATTGTTTTCGTTATCGTTCCACCTCCCGGAATCTTTCCAACTACCGTAATCTCACCTGTGCGCTCATTACCTGTATTGTTATCGGCTATCGAAATATCCAAAATACTGTTGCCCTTTCCTTTTTTAGGACTCACTTCCATCCATCCACTTGAGATTTCGGTTACTTCCCATTCAAGGTCAGAGTATATATTGACCGACTCTACTGATTTAAAAACTCCTGCGGTTATATCTGCCGGCACATTGACATACCAGGAATTCTGGCCCGGTTGGCTGACGATGAAATAGGATGTATCGAGGGCGTTATTGTAAACCAAACCGATTCTGGCAAAACGATTCAACCAGGTTGAGTTCTTCTCGACTGTAAAAATAAAGTCTGAATTTTCGGTACCTGATTTAATAGATTTGATATTGACCCAGGTGTCATAAGGTTGTTGGATTAGTTTCCAGTCAGTATTGGTCAAAATCCGACCTTGATAGGTATCGCCCTCATATTTAATAACTGCGTTCTTTTCCTCAAAGAAAACAGCCAAAGGTTCCTTTACTGCTTCTTGTGATACAAGTACATTGATTGTCTGGCCATTACTTGTAAATTTTATATTTGAGGTAAACTCAATCGGCAATTTATTTTCTGATGCGCAGACCGTAAAAGTAGAGGTATTATCTCCCTGGGCCACAGGCAGTTGATTGACAAAACCTCCTAATTTGGAATCATAAGTTGCTAACCAGCCGCTACCATCAGTAGTAACAGTCATGTCAATACATCCACCTTTTGTTGGGAAAACCAAAGGATTCGGTGTCACGGAGAAATCTGCCCTGCCACCACCTCCGACTGAAACGGTCAAATCACCGGTTGCAGACTTGGTATTTTCCGGAACCAATGAAATACCACCTTCCTTTAATACAGGCAGATCTTTGTTCAATGTTTTTTCGGCATGTAAAATATTCGTTGTAGCCTTTCCGTTTATCGGTTGGCTGTCGTGATTTGCAACTCCGGTTAAGATTTCCTGACCGTAGATATTACATTGAGCTGCAAGTAGAAGAAAAACTAGAAATGTCGTTAAGTGTTTCATGTCTTTGATGTTTTAAAAATTAATTACGACATAAAGGTAATATGCGAAAAAGCCGATTTTTTTTACATTACATACATGACCATTTTCTCATGACGAATGGCAAGAAAGACTTGATGAATTATTCCTGATATGTTTTGAGGATGCAAAAATTAGCCTCAATTTTGAGACCATGCTGAGGTGGATTTCAGCTATTTTGCTATGATAAATTAATTTACATTAATATGTATTTATCTGTATGTCAATATGAATTGCAATGATATTGCTGCAATACAGTTCACAAAAGGTGTTTTTTGTATCCGTATTAATGATAAGATGTTGCGAGGGGAAGTGAATATTTCAAGTGGCTGAATTGCGGGACGAATGGAATAAAAAACTATTGAATCTTACACATATTCGTTCATCCATAACATCTCCGGTCGTGGCTATTGCTCAGAAACCCGATATATTTGGATCAATATCAATTACTTCATTTTTCAAATCTTGTTAATCCTTTCAATATAGGTATTTCAGGTCATTGACTTCCCATCGGCTTAGTGTTGACGATAGAATTGATGGTGGTAATTAAAATTATAAATGAATGCCGTTTGGCCAACTTCTTATCCCATCAGCCTTCCAATATTTCGGCAACTTCCTGCTTAAACCTTGCATAAAGGAATTTACGCTTCAGTTTGAGTGTCGGCGTCAACATGCCGGAATCGATGGTCCATTCTTCAGGCAAGAGACGGAACTTCTTGATTTGTTCCCATTTTCCGAAGTGGGCATTCAGCCGCTCGACTTCCTTATGTATCAGTGCCACGATTTCAGGCTTTTCTATCAATTCAGCGTTGGAGGATGTACTGATACCATGCTCGGCACTCCAGGCATTGAGCTGTACGAAGGACGGCACAATCAATGCACCGATGTATTTGTGCTGATCACCTCCGACAACCATGATTTGTTCGATAAATCGGCTTTCCTTCATTTTGTTTTCGATCGCTTGAGGAGCGATGTATTTACCGCCGGCAGTCTTGAAAAGCTCTTTTTTCCTGTCCGTTATCTTGAGAAAATGATTGCCGAAATGCTCTTCCCACTCTCCGATGTCACCCGTATGAAACCAGCCTTCGCTGTCGATTACCTCTGCGGTAAGATCGGGACGGTTGTAATATCCTTTCATGATGTTGGGGCCTTTTGCCAGAATCTCACCATCTTCCGCCAGTTTTATTTCCACACCGGGAATAGGCATACCGATGGAACCGAGGCAACGCTCACGCTCCGGTATATGGTTGACCGTCAATACCGGTGATGTTTCGGTCAAGCCATAGCCCTCTATCACATTGATCCCTGCTGCGCCGAATATGGTGATGAGTCTTGGCTGCATAGCTGCGGCGCCGGTCACGATAAATTCCACACGGCCACCCAAGGCTTCGAGCCATTTTGAAAACACCAGTTTCCGTGCAATCCCCAATTGCATTCGATAAATCAAACTCCCCGACTCTCCAAGCTTATACCGACTTCCGACTTTGACACTCCAGAAAAACAGGTTCTTCTTGATGCCGGTCAGTTCGTGACCTTTGGCCATGATCTTTTCATAGACTTTTTCGAGCAGGCGGGGCACTGTAGTAAAGCAATAAGGTTGAACTTCCTTGAGGTTGTCACCTATAGTTTCGAGGTTTTCGGCGTAGTAGATGTGAATATTCATCATCAGATAGGCATAAAACACGGTGCGCTCAAAGCTGTGACACAACGGCAGGAAGCTGAGCGATTTCTCTTCATCCTTGAAGGGCAATACCCGGGCCACACTTGTTAGGTTACTTACAATATTCCGATGGGTCAGCATAACGCCTTTGGGATTGCCGGTAGTGCCTGAGGTGTAGATGATGGTGGCAGTATCCTGCTCGTCAATGGTTGATCGCAAGGAGGCAATTTTCTGTGTATTGGGATTATTTATTTTCCTCAATTCCTCCCAAAGCCAACGACCATCTTTTAATCTGTCGAAGATCACAATGCCCTCCAGCCCGTCCACCTTTGCCATCAAGGGTAATACCTTCTGATAGATGACATCATTACCCACAAACGCAAAGCGAATACCTGCATCCCGGAAGATAAATTCGTAATCTTCCTCGGAAATCGTAGGGTACATCGGCACATTAATTACGCCAATCTGCTGTGAGCCCATATCCACAAAGTTCCATTCCGGACGGTTTTCACTTATGATGGCAATCTTATCTCCTTTTTCAATGCCGGCATCGAGCAACAACTGGCTTATCTTGTCCGCGTTGCCCTGCAAGTCGCGATAGGAATAATGCTTCCATTCCTTTTTATTTTCAGAAATTGATTCCTTTGCGGAAAGAAAATGTGTATCGGGATGCCTTTCGAGTTGAAGACTTAGGTAGTCAAATAATCGCTTTATTTCCATGGCTCTTTATTTTATAAGTTTGCTTATTGCCTTGAATTGATCGGTTCCGGCTCGTTCCATGAGCATAAAAAGGATCATTTCGACAGATACAATGAATATGCCCGACTGACGCATGCGAGCCAATGCCAGTTCCTTATTTTCAGCCATGCGCGAAGAAACAGCATCGGCAACCAGGTGCACGGTATAGCCTTGAGCTACTGCATCCAGAGCGGTTTTCAGCACACAGATGTGGCTTTCGACACCGCACAGGACGAGATGTTTTTTTTGCTTTTGGGATAAAACATCACTGACATTTGGCTGGAGCATACAACTGAAGCAATCCTTTTCAAAGACAGGTGGATTTGGCGATCTGTCTATCTCTTCGATGGTGGCGCCCAGGCCTTTTGGATACTGTTCTGTGATCAGTGTATCTATACCGAGTACCGCGGCTCCTTTGATCAGGGTGTTTATATTGCGGATGATGCGCTGATAATCGTGTATGACGGGAATAAGGCGCTCCTGTACGTCAATCACCATCAACATGGTTTCGTCGATGGTCGGGAATGCGGAATTGATCTGGTTCATTTCTTTTGCTTTTTAAAAAATCAGACGCTGATCGAGCCTTTTCGGAAGTCGGTTTTTCCGATGATGGCATTTATGATAAATGGTATGTTTTTTTGACGACTTTCCTTAGCGGCCCGGATAGCATCCTGCCATTTGTCCAATGAATCGACCCGAATGCCATCGCCTTCAAATGCACGCGGGATAATGTGATAATCGCTATATGCCAGGTTCATCGCACAGTCGCTTTTTAGGAATTCTACTTGATCTCTGGCTATCTGGCTCCAGCATGCATCATTGCCAATGACGGAAACTATCGGCAAACTGTGCCTTCTGTAAGTATCATATTCCATCAGGCTGTATCCGGCGCTTCCATCTCCAAATATGATCCACACTTGTTTTTCAGGGAAAACCAATTGCGCTCCCAAGGCAAATCCGGCTCCCACGCCCAATGTACCATATACTCCGGGGTCCAGCCAGCTCAATGGCGCACGTGGACGAAGGATATAGGAAGCCGTGGCTACAAAATCCCCACCATCAGCGACCAGAATGGTATCTTCATCGAGTTGGGTTTCGAGTTGGCGAAACAAGGCCAATGGATTCATCCCGGTGTTGACCGGTGCGGCAGCCTGCTCTGCTATAGATAGCTCCCGTTGATCATTGAGCGATTGCAATACTTTGAACCATTCAGAGCAATCAGCATGGAAGTGATTTGACAGTGCAATCAGAAATTCCATCGGATCACCCAGAACAGGCAACGTCGGTCGCTTATTTTTATATAGATCGGTCTTACTTCGATTGACTGCGATGAATCTTCGTCCGCCGATATGATTTCCGTAGTCCAGTCTGAAATCATTCGGGACGCCGGCTAGGAGAATCAGATCGGAGCCTTTGATGGCTTCCTTACGCTTATGACGCATCTGCAAGGGATTTTCCTTGCCGAGCAAACCTCGTGCCATACCGCTCAGGTAAACCGGGATGCCCAGTCTTTCCACAGCCCGTGCCAGATCATCGGCTTTTCCGGCCTGCATCATCGCTCCTGAGCCTATGATAAGGAGCGGCTTCTTTGCTTTTATCAACAATTCTGCCGCTTTACTTACATCCCCTGAACTATGTATCGGAAATTTGGGAGTAGCCACCGGCTTGTCGAAATCGACCGATTCTTTTCCACTAAAAAGTCTGTTGGCATGGAAATTGACATACCAGCGCAAGGCTTTTTCCTTAAAATTCTTAGCGGGTTCCTGGTTATTTTTGGCGCCATACCATTCCCTGACCAGATCTTCATCGTACAGCACATCAATCGGGCACTCCACGAAAACAGGGCCAGGCACGCCTTCCTGTGCCATTTGGAAAGCCTTTTCTAGCGTCGGAACAATATCTTTAACCTTGGAAATGGTGGCTGACCATTTGCACACCGACTTCATGATGGAAAGTTGATCAATGTCCTGCAGGCTGCCTCGTCCTTTAAGAATCGTCGCGGCAGCCCCACCCAGCAAAATGAGTGGTGACTGGGCAAGTGCGGCATTTTTGAGAGCTGTAATGGTATTGGTAACTCCGGGTCCTGCTGTCACAGCTGCAACACCAACAGTGCCTGTCAGTCTCGAAACTGCATCAGCCGCAAAAACAGCAGTCACTTCATGTCTGGTATCGACAACCCGGATTCCCGCTCTCTCAGCACCTACAAAGATCGGCGATATATGACCGCCACACAAGGTAAAAAGAAAACGCACACCATGCTTGGTCAATACACTGGCAATCATTTCTCCACCATCCATAGTATTCAGAATTTGTTAAAACCTACTAAAACCGTGAAAATAGTCAATTTCGGATAATGTAAGGTGATAAATTACTTAGAATGGATTATTCACTCTCCCAAACCTTGCAGCCTTCGGTACAATTGCGGCAGATATCTATCTGGTCGCGCCCGGTCAGGATTTTTTTCCGGAAACCGTCATAAAGCTTTCCCCACCATATTTTCTTGAAGCTATCTTTTTTCAGGTCGCCGAGCATATATTTGGCATCCTTATCAAAACAGCAGGGTACCACGGTGCCATTCCAGGTGATTACGCAACTGTGCCACAGCTTCCAGCAGTGATTGAGCAATTGGTTCTTTATCTTATAGGTGCCATTGGCTTGCTTCCTATAGCGACTGTATTTGTCGATCGATGGGATCAGCTCATTTCCGTGTTCATAATCATAGATCTGGGCAGTTTTCAATTTGACTTCATCCACGCCAATTTCTTCCGCCAGCCGATATATTTCGGGAATCTGGTGTTCATTGGGCTTGACGACCAAAAACTGGAAAATGATGTGAGGGGTGGATGATTTCAATTCCTTTTTCCATCTGACGAGGTTTTTGGCTCCATTCAGCACTGTTTCGAGGTTGCCTTCCCGGCGATAGCTTTGATACACTTCCTGTGTCGTGCCATCGACCGAAATGATGAGGCGGCTGAGCCCTGATTCGATGGTTTTGCGAGCATTCTCATCATTGAGAAAATGGCCATTGGTTGAGGTGATGGTATAAATGCCATTTTGAGAGGCGTAGGTGACCATCTCAAGGAATTTTGGGTTGATATAAGGTTCGCCCTGAAAATAAAAAATCAGATAAAACAATTTGCTCCCAAGCTCATCGATTATTTTACGGAAAAAATCCTCCTTCAGATTGCCGGTTGGTCTGCTGAAGGCTCTCAATCCACTCGGGCATTCCGGACAGCGGAGGTTGCATGCTGTCGTTGGTTCAATACTGATGGTGAAAGGCAGCCCCCACTGAATGGCTTTTCCTGTCCATCGTGTCAGGTAATAGGAGGAGACCACTTTGGTCGCATTAAGCACCTTGAGTGGTCGCACCATAGATAAAAAACGCCTTGTATCAGCTGAAAAAAACTTCATGGTTGAACCGGAACGGACTTATTTGCAAAAAGACGGAGAGCATTTTCAGTTGTAATATTGGAAATATCTTCGACTGAAGTTCTTCGGATCTCAGCGATGCGGTTGGCGATGATCGGGATATAAGAGCTTTCATTCCTTTTACCCCGGTAAGGTACAGGTGTGAGATAGGGGGCATCGGTCTCCAACAGGATACGCTCAGTGGGAATAGCTTCAATTACCGGAATCAAATTGGTGTTTTTATAGGTTGAAGATCCGCCGAAGCCCAAATAAAAACCAAGGGCAATGGCCTCCTGAGCTTCCTCAATGGTACCTGAAAAACAGTGCAAGACGCCACCGGTCAGGCTTTTCCTGTTCGATCTGAGCAAATCCAAAACCTCCCTTGTGCTTTCCCTGGAGTGAATGCAGATGGGCAGGTTGTATTCATGGCCCCATCCGATTTGTTCCTCAAAGGCCTCCACCTGGATGTCGTACGTTGTCTTGTCCCAGTACAAGTCGATACCTATCTCGCCGATGGCAGCGTAGGGTCGTTGATCCAGCCATTGTTTCAATGTGTCAAGGACATCGCGATAATTCTCTTTCACCGAACAAGGGTGAAGGCCCATCATAGAGAAGCAAAAACCATCCGAATTATCTTCCAGTCGGTGCATTGCATCAACGCTTGCAAGGTCGATATTGGGCAGATAAATGCGTCGGATGCCCGCATCTTTGGCGCGTTGCAGCATCTCCGACCTATCGGCATCAAATTCGGCAGCATAAAGATGAGCATGGGTATCTATCATGGCATTTATTATTTTTCCAAACAACAAAGGTAAGCAGATATGGTTGAATGAAGCAATTGCCTGATAATAATGACGGAAGGGGATGTGTGTGGAGGGGGGATGGTGAGGCGCAGGGAAGTAGGTAGATGATTAATAGGTTATAAGCCGGTAGCTATCGGATGTGTATGGAATTCAAATATAAAAAATGTTGAGTTTTGCTAATAATTTGATTGAGCTATTCGGTATATCCAGCTGTAGTCAATATTTGTGGTTATTAATCTTCTACCTACTTCGAATTTCGTAACTATTCTTCTTGTTTACCAGGTGAATAATTACAAAATTTGTAACTATTCACCTAATAAGAAAGAGTTCAAGTTTTCTTTATTCTACCACGCCTGTCCCGGCCGTCCGGGAAAATATGCAGTGCGATAGACCTTTCGTGGTTTGCATTGCAATTTGGTGGTTAAATAAATATTTGGGGCTTTAGGTATTGATAAACCGTAGATTATAGACAATTTGAGGAGAATAGTTACCAAGTGAATTGTTACCGTCATATTTCTGAACGGCTGAATAGCTACCTTTTTTGATCAGGTGTATAATTACAAAATTTTGAATCACCAGTACCGGCGATATGCATAAAAAAAGCTCCTACATTCAATGCAGGAGCTCTTTTTCTTGCAATTTAAAAGATCAATTTTTGTAAGTTATCCTTGCATTAGTATCGAAAAGGTTATATGTCACTACAAGCGTATTGGCATCTAACGATTCAATATTAAAGATAATAGGGAAAAAAACCGTACTGAGTGTTATCTGCTTTTCATCGGCACTCAATGTCCATGTTCCAGTTTGAGTGGAGGAATCCTCACATTTTACTCCATCATCGGTTGTAGTCCAACTTCCATCAGCTGAAAATCTGTTGCAATCATCCAACTCGCAAGTTTCATAATTTTCTGATGTCGTTTCGACATACTTGCCGGATTCATCCTTTTCTTCAAATTTCACGACTTTCCAACAAGATGCAGCAGTAAGCAATTCTTTTCTTGAGCTTTTATCTTCTTTCTTGCAAGATGACATAAGTCCGAAGACCGCTCCCAAAATCAATAAAAGTGTTAACTTGTTCCTCATAACTAAGAATTTTATTTGATTAAAAAATTTTCGTAGAGCAAGGTGATTGCCTCTAAGCTTTTCAGTGTTAATTATTTTGCAAATATAGCAACATATTATTTAAGTTTTAAATATTCTTTTGGAAAATTTGATATTTCAAAATGAATTTTAATCTAATTGTTTTTTATTTTGTTGAAAATCAACTTTTTAAAAAGCTACTTTTTTGACAAATTAAAATAAATACCATTTGAAAGCTCAACATAAAAATAGTTTGAAAACAGGAGCGTCGTGCATGAAAAGAGCCTCTGGCGCAAATAGAATTTTGAACACGGGGATATAAATATTTGGAAGTGCAATTGTAATGAATGTCTTTTGTATTCAAACACCTTTCTAAGGCCGCATTTTATCAAGTTCCTGACTGCTGACCGGGTTTTTATTATTGATAATCAAATCGCGCAATCAGCAAACAAATATGAATTAGAAGGTTTACCCGGCAAAATCACAAAGTCGCATTAAGTGTTTTATTTTTACAGATGTATGTAGAATAGCTTTAAAATCACATCTTTTGAATAAGCAAATTCAAATTTATGCCAATAAGTCTTTCTTACACTTAGACCATCATTACAAGACTTTTACTTTATTCAAATGTTAGCGCCTATTCTACGCAAAAATCAAACAAGAGGAAGCCGGCTCATTACGCTGTCCTCAGGCTGCTTTCAACATCTTCTGTGTCATCGGTTTATGCCGGACCATTCTTGAGATGATGTCATCCAAAATTTCCCCTTTCATGCGATGTCTGTTATAACGGTAGCAATATTCATTGAGGTAATTCTGAAGATAGGTGACATAGCCATGGCGGGCATATAGCCAGTT